>Ga0209541_10004016_pt1 | contig 26435 bp, 27 predicted proteins | sample RifCSPlowO2_01_FD_184027 | JGI IMG/M metagenome (GOLD analysis project Ga0209541, IMG submission 184027) | Groundwater microbial communities from Rifle, Colorado - Rifle CSP2_plank lowO2_0.1 (SPAdes) (version 2) | ecosystem: Environmental > Aquatic > Deep subsurface > Groundwater | place... | reverse complement strand
AGCCCACTGTTTTCATTAAAATCCAGGAATAAAAAACTTAAAAAACTGCAGAAAACCTGAATTTACATGAAACACGACATCCTGCCAACTTTATTTTTGATAATTCTATTTCTTGGCGCGCATGTGATCGGCCTAGTCATAGTTCAAAATTATCTCCCTGTCGAAGAGGAGCTTCCGCTGGGAATTCAGAGGCCTGAAATAGATGAGGAGAAGTCCTACATACCCATTATTACAGCACTTCTTGCTGCAACAGTTCTTGCCCTGATATTGATAAAGTTTAGGGCAGTCAGAATCTGGAAAACATGGTTTTTTCTAAGCATAGCAATTGCACTGCTTGTTGCATTTGCAGCATTTCTTCCGCAGCTTGTTGCACTTTTTCTTGCTTTAATATTCTCTGCATTAAAAACATTCAGGCCGTCTGTGATAACCCACAACTTTACAGAACTTTTTATTTACGGTGGTTTAGCAGGATTGTTTGTTCCAATACTCAGCCTGTCCTCAATTATAATATTGCTGATTCTTGTGTCGGTTTATGATATGATTGCAGTATGGAAGACAAAGCACATGATCTCAATGGCAAAGTTTCAGGCAAAGTCAAAAATGTTTGCAGGTCTGCTTATTCCGTACAAGCCGAAACAGTTTGAAGCAGTTCGCCAGGGAACGCTTGAGTCAGAAGGAAAAACAAAGTACAGAGAGGCCATTCTTGGCGGCGGTGACATTGCATTTCCGCTTCTTTTTTCAGGTGTGATTCTTAAAAATTTCGGGTTTCTGCCTGCATTGATAACCTCTTTTACAGCAGCAGTTGCGCTTTTTTTCCTTCTTCTGTTTGCTGACAAGAAAAAATTTTATCCTGCAATGCCGTTCATAACAGCAGGAAGTTTAATTGGTTATTTCATTGTATGGCTATCTTTTTGACCATGCAAATAGTGTTATTATTCTCTGTGTGCTGGGACTAATGTTAGATTCATCAGCATTATTTGGCGGTTCACTTTCATCATCAGCAGGTATTTCCTCTTGAATGTCGCCTGCTTGCCCCTCTCCCAAAACATCCTCAACTGTTATTGCAATACTTCTTATGTAAATATTTTTTTGGATATTTGTTGCGAGAACACTAATTTGTGTATTAATATAGGCAACACCAAGTATTTCACCATTATTGCCTAAACTGTTGCTGTCTAATCCAAAATTACTCTCGTCAGGATTATCTGGATCAGGCCCATAATAAACACATCTCTCAATATCCCTTCCTACAGAAGTGCACACTCTGGTTGCATAATTCCATGGATGCAGTGGTGCTGGCCGTGTAATAAATGTTATAAAATCATAAACACATTTGGCACCAGTTCCCTCTACTATATTAGGATACGGATTCTCTACAGCTTCCAAAATACATGCCCTGAATTCAGGAGTTTCCTGCAGTTCCTTAAGTATTGCGTTCGTTGTCTGTTCTAGATCAGGTGGTAACTTAGCTTGTTGTGGAGGTTTTTCAGGTATTATTGCAACAATGAAACCAAGCACTATCAAAATTGCAACAATAGCCTCAAGTATTTTCAAAAATCCTTTTTTGTTCATTACCATACAGTCAGCCTCACTATTATTGGAATCTTCACGCCATCATCAGTAAGCAGGAAGCTGTTGAACTGCCTGACAAATCTGTTGATATTTGCAGGAGGTCCTGGTTTGTTTGCAGGGAATTTATAGCATAATTGGTGTTCAGGATCACACTCTTCTCCGCCCGAACCTTCAGGTATTGTCTCTATTTTAATCATAAACTCCCTTAGTTCAGGAAAATCCCATTCTTTTTTTATACATTCATATCCTAGATCACAATTATTACCCTCAAAATTTTCAAGTGCAAGGAGTGATGGAAGATGTACCCCACCAATGGTTTTTTTTGCTCCAAGTTCATAAACAACCCTGCAGTCATCATCTTCAAGCAGGTTGTAATCAACACCTTCAGGTGAACTAACACTATCGAATTGTGGCCCATAAGCATAGCACGCTTTGCCTGGTATAGATCCACTAGTTATATCTCTATTCAAAGCAAAATTTATTGGTTCGCTTGCAACAACCAAAATATATTTTGTTTTTCCTTCATCAAGATAAGCAGGCATAATAAAATTATCTGGAGACACAATTTCATCATCCCCTTCAGGAATAGATATTGGGTTTATAAAAAAAATAAGTTCATTTTCTCTTTCTATTCTACTGTACGGTGTATTTTCTCCAACTCTTCCCTCATACCCAATATACAATGTTCTAGCATCGCCTACATCACTGCTTCTAAATCTCCCTCTATCTCTCCCCCTTTCTTCTTCACACAACTCTTCAAGGACAGCTGTATCTCTCCCCCGAGAACTTTCATCATCTTCATCTCTTCTAGCTGCTTCTTGACAGACAGCAGTAGCCTCTTCTGCGTAAATAACTTCCCCCTCATCAGCCCCTTCTTCCCCTCTAGGGAGGTTTTCCCTTAAATGTGATGGATTAGTAATAGAATTGCTTCCTTCATCAACGTCTCTCAAAACATAAAATAGTTTCATGTTTGGATATGCAGCATCACTTAGAATATTCTCAAGCTGATCACCATAAATATTAATATCATTTGTATCATCTTCAGGATCTAAATCAAACCCATCATCAGTAGATAAAAATATAACTTGTTCTCCACTAAAATCGCCATAAAGCCGAGAAATAAAAATAGGAACTTCAGTAATTTCCCATGAAACAGAATTTTCAAATCCATCCTGCACTATATTGAGTAAAGTTTCTTGGTCGTGAACAGGTGTAACCCCTGGCTTGAACAATATAAAAATAAAAGTAATGCTCATTATAAAAATTCCTACGCCTAAGACCCAGTCTATTCCGCTTCCAACACCCCTCTTATTTTTCATTTCTTTAATAATCTGTATGGAATTAATAAAGCTAATGCATTCGCTGTTGCAGCACCTGTAATTGTGCTCATGATAAGATAACCTCCTATTGCCATAAACAGTGAATGCTTTACTCCCGACTTAAAGTCTCCCTCAGCAAATTTCCCAAGCATCAGTCCTGCAAACAATCCCTGTATCAGTATTGTAGCAATAAATATGGGAGCAAATTCGATTGAAGTTCCTGAACCTCCGCCGCCTCCAAGGCTGCTAACGCCTATGGTGCCAAGGCCAGATCCAAGTTCTCCCCCTATTGCGCCGAGTTTTGGTATCAAAAAAAGCTGCATTACTATCATTATCGCAACAAAGAAAAAATAAATTATGTAGCCTTGTATTGTCTGTGTGTAAGCGCTGCTTTTTCTCTCATCCTTTATTTTTTTTACTTCCCAAACAGATTCTGTAACAGACTGAAGGACAGCGCCGATGTCTCCTCCGCTTTTCTGCGCCTCTATTACTATTGCAACAGATCTTTTAATTACGTCATTTCTTGTGTCATTTGCAAATGTGGTAAGCGCCTGCTGCAGGGGAAAGCCCCACTCAATCTGGTTTGCAATTTTTTTTACATAAGGGCTCAATGCTCCGTAGTCTGTCCTCGCAGAATAAACAATTGCCTGGGGAATGCTTATGCCTGTTCTTACGTTCTCAACAAGATTTCTGACAAACTCAAGAAACTTGAACTCAAGCTCCTTCTGTCTTTTTGTTTCATTCATAAAGTCTGTAATAAAGGGAAATGTGCCCAAAAGTATGCCGACAACAAGCACTGGATTGAAATACCAGATAGAAGGCCCGAAGTCTTTCAGAAAATTAAAGAAAAAAATAAAGTCTAACAAAATTATCAGAAAGCCTGCAGACATGAATAGTTTATGTTTTGTTTTTATTTCTATTTTCATATTCCTTTCTGTGACATGTTTACAAAAAGCATGAACCCTACATTAAGCAGGGGCAGCGCACCAGCTATGCCTATCCATGCTATTGTTGTAACTCCCAGACCTCCAAAGCTTCCTCCAATTGAATTTATTATTGCAAGCGTAACAAGAAGTAAAAGTGGTGATGCAATGAGTATTGCTGTATAAACTTCTGAATAAGTTGAAAGTGCCTCAACCTGTTTTCTTCTGTCGAGCTTGTATGTATTTAAGGATTCAACTGCCTTTTCTTTTATATAATCTTTTAAGTCTCCGCCGCTCTCTATTGTTGAAACCATTCCATTAAGCAGTTCCTTGAATTCAGGGCTTGGTGTTGTGTCAGCAACTCCCCTTAGTGCATTTGTAAGGTTATAGCCGAACAAATTGACATAATTCATTATCTTCCTGACTTCTTTTCTTAATTCAGGATACTCATGAGACTCTGCAATAAGTTCAAATATGCTTATCGGAGTTGCGCCGCTGCCTGCAACAGCGCTCATATGAACAAGCGCAAAAGGCAGTTCAAGTTTTATCTTTCCCTTTCTCCCCCCTATCAGGCTTGCAGGATAAAAATAAAATCCTAAAAATGTGGCTATTGTCCCTAAAATTGAAATTCCAAGGATTGCAGGTATGCTTAAATGAAACGCAAAATTAAGTGCAAGAAAAAACAGGAATATTCCCGGCAGGGAAAGTATTGTAAAAAAAAGCATCATGCTCACATAGCTCCTTGAAAGCATCTCCATCTCAACCATTTTGAAATGTGTGAACATTGCCTCAAAGAATTTAGGATATTTTGTCACAAGCTTGTCAGCATATTTTTTCATGTACTTGTTTGCAAACTTCCCAACATCGCTTGGTTCATATACAGTATAAATTTTGCTCTCAAGTTTTTTCTTGTCTTTTTTCTTTCCCTTCTGCTTCGCCTTCTGTAGTTTTATAAAAGCCTCAAGCTCATAGTAATCAAGGTTAAACTCTTTTATCATGCTTTTTTTCTGTTCTTTTGTCAGCTTTTTTATCAAGAAATTCGGAATTTCAGTCTGTTTTGGCATATTTGATGGCAGCTCAGGCCTTACATCAACAGGCTTTTTCTCCTTTGGCATAATTATCTGCGGTTTCGGAAGCACTAGCTGCTTCTTTGGAAGGTCTTTGTGTTCTATGCCGAGAAATTCATAAATTGCAGAGCATTCGCTGTCCATCTTGTTAAGAATATCATTTTTCTTAAAAATATAATTTTCCCTGTTTTCTGCACTGAGTTTTCTTAGCTCATCAGCATAGCTGAGAATATTTTGCGCTCTTTTGGATATTTCACTTTGCATTTTTCTCTTGTTCAGTAATCTTGTGTATTGCAGTCAGCAGATATAAAAACTGCTGCCTGAAATTTTTAAGCTGTGCTTCATATTCATCTTTGGGCATTGTATTTTGTTTTTCTGTAAAAGCATCATAATTTCTTGCTATTTCAGCCAGTATCTCTGCATCCTGCTTAAGCATGGTCAGGCTCATATTACACCATACCTTCTTAGAACCTCTTCTGGCGCCTTGTAATATTCATGAATCACCTTTTGTACATCCTTAAAGTCAGATATTTTTCTCTTGAACAGCGCCTTAAGAAGATTTGTCCTAAGCTGAAACTCCTTGAGAACCTGCTCCTTTGTAAAGCCGTAATGCATCGCTATGTTTTCAAATACCTTGCTGTTTGTATTCAAAAAAAACCTGTCTGTCTTTGGATCCCATTTAAAGACAGTGTTTATTTTTGCTGAACTTCCTTCTGCCCTTTCACTTACCTTTACAATTTCATCAACAGAGCTTACTTTTCTTACTTCCTTACCTTTTATCTTGGACTGTGTCATAACAACAACAGAAGCAAGAGTTTCAATTAAAGAGCCGGATAAATTGATCGGCGCTGTCTGTAGTCTCTTTATCATTGTGTCAACGCTCTCTGCGTGCATTGTTGCCATTCCAGGATGTCCTGAATTATGAAGCAATAACCCGCCAAAACCACCAATGAAATTTTGATTTCCTGGAACAGCAATATCGTAAACATATTCAGGTTTATCCAGATTTAGTGCTTCTATTGATTTAACTTTGTCGCAATAAAGTTCTCCAAGTAATTTTTTATCTTCAGCACCATCTTTTATTTTGCATGACTTGCCAATTGGTTTGACATATTTTAGGAACTCCTCTTTTTTATAATTTGCATAAAAGCACAATTCATAGTCTGTTGTTTTTCTTCCTTCTCTGTTTCTTTTATTTATTGTAGCTACTATCCCAAAACACAGCAAAAGCTGTGCCAAATCATTGGCTAAATTCCTTGAGACAGTATAATATCCTATACTTTTGTCTCCAACACTTCCGTCGCCAGTGTAAAGAGCGCTTAAAAACACACCTATCTTTTTTTTGTCCAATCCAAATATAAAGTCAGGCAATCTTTTTTCCAGTTTTGTTTTGCAGTATCTTTTTATGAATTCATACAAAACCTTATGATTAAATGATAATTCAACAGCACTTCCCCCGCCGCGGTCTGTTACTCTCCTGGATGGTTTATTGCAAGTTAATTTAATTATACAATTTTCAATATCTTTTAATACATTATGGTCGCTATTGTAGAATTCTATTCTGTAATTTCTCCCAGATGTATTTAATGAACCTTCCGATATATAATAGCCGAGCAATTTTAGGAATTCATCGCTAACTTCTAAAAACACAGGACATCGCTTGCTCATGCCGTCAAATTTAACCTGCAGATCTTCGGGATTATATTTTATTTCTGCCTTTTTCATTAATTCTAAAAATTTTTCAGCTTTCAGGGCGCTAGGTCTGGAAACAATGCCATCAGAATAATAAGTTGTAATGCTTGATACTCCTATTGTCTCCCCGGATTTATAATATCCTAATTTATGAGATGCCTGTTTGACGTACTCTGGGGCATAAATCCTAAGATCAGGTAGATATTCTAGAAGATTTATTTTTGAGATATTATTATACCCTGATGGGATATAAGAAGGGATAATAATCTCGCTCCCAATTACTAGGTCCTTCCCTCTAATTTGTTTTATATCGTTATTTTCATGAGTAAATACAGAATGGTCTTCGGTTATTGTAACCTCTCTCCCGCTTTTTGTAGTTATGCGGTACAAAATTTTTTTCTTTTGATGTTTTATCCACCCCCTTATTGGAAGAATCTCGCACTTTTTTTCTTTTGTATTGTAAGAGATTGCTTTAAGTTTGTTTATATCCTCATTTTCTAAATCTCTTATCTTAATTTTTATAGGTTTATCTTCTTTTAAAATAAATATCTCTTCATCTCCTCTTATGGAAGCGAATGCCTGAAACAATACAAATGCTTCGGCCCCACGTACTTCTCCGACAATTATATAATCGGGTCTCTGCCTGAAGCTTGCTCTTAGCAGATCAAACAGGCTTACCTCGCCGTATTTTTGTCCCACCAAATTAGTCAAACCTACGCCGGACCTTGCAACGCTAGGAAGCCAGTTTTCATGCTCCAATTGAAGCTCTTTAGTGTTATGCAGAAGGATATTTTGCGCTACAAATTTTTCAGTATCAGGAACGCTTATATCATAAACATATCTGTTCTTTTTTGGTAGTTTTTCAATTTTTACAACTTTGTCCCATAATAAATCTGAATCTGCTAATTTAAAAAGTAAATTGAAGCACTCGTCTGGTATGTTTAGATTAGGCGTATCTAAAAAAGACTGGATATAATTTCTTCCAGGCAGGCTGTTGCTCGAAGAATAATTTCTAAAATAATCTTTATAATTATTCAGACCGCCAAGCCATCTGGGATTTAGCGGTATTTTATCAGAACAGGCATGGTTTGGTTTTGCATTGCCTATCAACAATAATTTTTTATGCTGTCTTTCCTGCATAAATCCAATCATGTCTTTAAAAAGATTTATATTTTCATACGAAGAAATAAGCATATCAATGCAGCCATCTGCTCTTTCATATCTTTGCACCCTTGATATTATGCCATATCTAAGCAGAAGGCTCTGCATTCCGCTTATTATATCCTTGCTTTGAGAGCTGCACCTTATTTCATAGTCTGAAATAGTTCCGTCAGCAGTATAGTAGCCGCAAATAAAATGTTTTAACTGCTCATTTGTAAGATTAAACACAAAGTCAGGTATTTTCTTGTTGTTTGATTGTCCGTCTAGCTTTAGAAAAAACTTCATAAATTTGTAAAGGACAGTGCTGTTGATTGACCAGGACCAATTATCACTCATTTGAGATATATTCATCCCAAATTTTTTTCCTATCCTTCTGTACAAATCAACAGATTCTTTTTCATTAGAGGAAAATATTACCCTGTTTTTATTGTAATTATCATAGCAGCCATCACCCAGCCACAAGCCAATTAATCTTAAAAAATCATTATCTAATCTGAAAATTACAGGCAGCTTTGTTTTGTTTTTGCTTTTTATATATAATTTATACAAATCTTTCTTGTCAAATTTATATTTTATTTTATCAAAGTACTTCATAGGTATTAAACTTCTATGCTTCCACCACTGGTATCTTGATTTTCCGATATTGAAATCCTTTCTTTTGTATAATTCAAATATTTTCTTAACAGGTTCTCCAATTAGAAATTCCTCTTTGAAGACTTTTGAGTTATCTAGTAAATTTAAATTAAATATGCCTTTTCCTTCTATGGGCAAAGTTCTCGGGACAGCTATGTACGAATTATTAACTTCTAAATCTTCTGGTTTAACTTCAGATAATCCCTCAATTGTAAGAGTAAACAGGGAGTGGTCTTTGGTTGCATTAATAACTCTGCCTGTGGAGGTTGTAACTCTGTATATGTCCTTTGTTGTTTTATGCCTGATGAAAGAACTTGGTTTTGAAAAGTTTACTTTTAACCGGTCATCAACAGTGATAACTTCTACATCTTTTATATCAATTTTTTTATTCCTAATTTTTTTCTCAATATCCTGTATTGTTGCCCGGACGATTTCCCCATTGACTTTGATTATTATCTCTGAATCTCCAGTTACACTGTCCTCAATCGAAACGATTCTTGCCTGCGGCGGAATGAAGAATGCAACAGTGTTTACAAATGATGTATTATGTGCGATTAATGGTATTTCTCCAGCAAGAAAATTATGATTGACTGGCACAACCAAATCATAAACATACTGTTCTTTGTAATCTAAATTGTATTCTATATTTTCAATATGCCCAAAAAAAATGTCTGCCCCAAGAGAAAGATCTCCTGAAAAAGCAATTTTATCATTAGTTATTAAGTTATCTGCTCTTTTCTTTATTATAATTCCACTTTCATCTACAAAAAAAGGATGTTCAGGCGTACATGTCAGTTCGCATCCATTTGCAAAGTTTATATTTATCATAACAGGAGGTGCCCTATGTCTGCAGAATTTTTCTATATATGATTTTGTTATCTTTAAATTTGAGATGTCCATACAAAGAATTTCAGTTCTGTCCCAATCAACATACTCCCACCCGTCTTTTTTTATAATTTTACTTTCACTAAATTTTTTTTCAACAAGTTCTTTAATAATAATCTTCTCTCCATTAGCTAAATATATAGGGGTTTCCCCACAAACACATTTTCCTGTCCCAGTTCCTCCAATTATCATCAGGCTGTTTTCATATTCTACAGCCATCCACAGATAAGCATAAATCTCTGGAGTTGCAGTGCCCTTTCCAACAAGAGCAATAGGGCTCCACGGAGTTTTTGTAAATTTTCTTAAAGTATAGCTTGGTCCCCTTGTTGCAACATCTTTGCTGAATACAGCCTGAACTCTTGTTCCGTCAGGAAGGCTTGCATCAAGAAGCGGCTCAGCATAGCTGATATATCTTCCCGCCTTCTGTGCAATCTTCTCAACAAAAGACATCATGTTTTTTACATCTGTATAAATCAGGCTTGTCTTTACATTTCTGTATTTTCTGTGAACAATATAAACAGGAGTGTTAACCCCATTGCACTCAATATCCTCTATAAAATAATCGTTCATCAGGGGCTCCAGCTCATTAAGACCGACAAAATCCCTGTAAATATAATACATAATTTTCAGGAATGATTCTTTTGTAAGTTCAATTGAAAGTTCGCTCAAAAGCACAATTATATTTTTCTCAAGATAAACAAGCACAGTGTCCCTGTCTTTTACACCTATAAAACTCAGGTTGATTAATTCCTTAATTCCCTCTTCAAGCAAATCTAAAGTTTTTTTCTCTTCAGTTGTAAGCTGCGGCTCCTCAATCTCATAGACAAGCTCTTTGTTTGCATCGTTCCATTTAATTACAGCAAATGCATACGGCGGTATTAGGGGATATCTCACACTGAATCCAGGCTCATTTCTTGCTTCAGGAAGCGAGGGTATGGTTGGCTGCTCAACGCTGAACAATGGTTTTTCTTCTGTTTTTTTAGGTTCGATTATCTCCTCTTTTTTTATTTCAGGCTTTTTTTCATTATTTGTCTCCTGTTGATTTTGTGCTGGCTCTGCATTTTTTGGTGCAGGAGGCACAGGCGGTTTTGGAACGTTATTGTTTACTATAAATACCATAGAGAACATAAAATAGAAGAATGATATAAAATTGTTAAGCAAGCCCATTTTCACCCCGTTTTTGTTATAAAGATTAATCAAAGAATGAATATAAAAGTTTCCATATCTTGTTTGGTGGTTAAATTGTATATTTTTGTTTAGGCATTTGACTGCGAAACTACAACTTGCATCTTTTCTTCATCTTCAGGGGAAACACCATTGTTCCTTATAACAAGGTCGCCTATGCCTGTAACACTTCCGGCATCTCCTGTGCCTTTTGTAATATCCACCTTTTCATTTCCATACTTTAAAATAATGCTGACATCATATTTGCCGCCCTCAGCACCCTCTCTTGTGATTATAAATATCTTGCCCTCAGCTACTTCAATATCAGGTTCACTGATGGGTATGTTTGCTCCCTGAAAAGTCCAGATTATTTCATCTGAATCCTCATTAACATTTATTGTGCCTTTTTTTATGTTTACAGTAACAACTCTCTGGCTCCCTGTTCCCTCTTTGATTACCTCTCTTATATTATCATCCATGGTGTGCATCACCTGCTTTGTCTGTATGATAATATTCTTGTCTCTTAGTTTGTTTATCACAGGCAGACCTGCAGTAAGAAGTATTGTAATAATAACTATTCCTATCCCAAAATACAAAATAGCACTTATCCACACATCACCTTTTTTCTGCATTTTTAAATTTAAAACTCTTTGGCTTAATTAATGTTTTGTTTCTAAAAAAATAAAAAGAAAAAAGAGATCTTTTGATCTCTTTTAAGCATTTACTTTTATTGAATTCTCGCAGTTCCTTGTAGTCCCGTCAATTGTAAATTGTGGGAAAAGATCTACACTTTCAAGAGCGTCTCTTTCATCAGGAGTTGCTTCGCTGTCAATTAAATCAATCGTCCTGCTTGTTTCTGCTCCTAGTTCTATTCTATATTCCTTTGGTACAGGAAATGCTAGTCTATTATCTGCTTCACCGTCATCACCTATAGGCCCAGCAATGCTTCCCTGCTCACTTCCGCCCTTTTCGAAGTTCAGCACAGCAACAAAATCATCTATAGCTCGCTGCTGGTTATTGTTTCTTAATGTAACTGAAAATACGTCTGGAGCTAGGGCGTTTCTCACAACCTCAACCTTTAGCCCTGTTGTGCATGCAAGAGTAAACTTTGACTCTGCCTCTGTTTCCTCAACAGTAGTCTTAAATAACTTTGTCCCCCAGGTAATAACCATCGCTGCCAGAACAATTGTAAACCCTATTACAAGCACAGTTGCTATCAAAGGGCTTATACCTTTTTTGTTTTTGTTCATTATATTTAACCTCCTGTTTTTTATGCGCTGCAAGTAGCGCTTGTTTCAAGATCAGTACATAATGTAGCTCTTGCTCCTCTTTCGCTTTCAACAACTATGCCTGGAAAACCACTCACACTATCACATCCTTGGTCGTCTTTTGTTTTATACTTTACAGTAAACTCCGCCCCAGGTTTTAGGTTGATAAATGACGGAGCAGGAGATTCAGCAGGAGGTTCTCCATTTTCATGATTAATAACAACTCTTGTCAGATCAATATTTTCTCTTCCATTGTTTATGAATGTAACTTCACAGTTTCCATCAGCAGTAGAAACGCATCTTAATCCCATCTCAGTGTTTAAAATCTGGCTTGGTCCGCAGTCAGGCTGCTTCTCAAGGGCAGTTTTAACCTGTTTTGTAAGAAATAAAGTAACAAGTCCGCCAACCACAACAACAAAACCAACAATCAGCACAGTTGCTATCAAAGGGCTTATGCCTCTTTTATTTTTTGCACCAGATTTTTGCATAGTATTCTAGATTTATGCTTATTTAAAAAGCTTACTGAAAGTGTTTTTAAGATGCAGACTAACATCCCTCTGCAATAAGAGGATTTCCTTCTCCATCTTTACGTACATCGCCATAGAGCTCGCAGTAATCAAATATTAGCTGCCTGTTCACACAGCTGACATGCTGCTTTTTTTCCCTGTCAAATATAACAGGAACTATTTTTATATTCTTCTTATTGTCCAGGTTAGTATCTATCTGTACATTTATAGCATACTTCTTCCCAGGATCTAGCTTGCCAGCACTGTTTCCTACTATAATGTTTCTTGGAGGGAGCGATTCATATCCTGGCGAAGTGATTATTAATTTGTGTATGGAAAACGCCCCTCTGTTAATCAGTACAATTGGACCTAAAATTGTATTTGTTAAACCAAGCTCCTCAATACCCCCATCGGAATTTATTACTTCCACATCATTATCTTCAGCGTATGCAGTATATCCCAAAGTTACAGATTCGCAGTAAACGCTTTCCTCTGCAATCTTTGAGGGATCAAATTCCTTTGCCTTGTTTATCATGTAATTAGAAACCATGGCCCCAAGAGTAACAGCAATAGCCACAAGAATTACAGTAGCAAGAAGCGGGCCAATACCTCTTTTATTTTTCATAATAGGTATCCATATTTTTAATATGATTTAAACCTTTCTAATCAGAATTTTTCAGATTCTCTTATAATCTGCTCTGCATCAGGCGTTCTCCCGACAGTTTCCTTGCCTCCGCAGTTATGGCACATCAAAGGCATCCTTGCGTTTTCCATTCTTGGTCTGTATTTAAAATTGCACCTTCTGCACACAAAAGTTACCATACAGATAATATAAATATCTTATTTATAAGCTTTATTATGGCAGAAAGAAATAATCCAAATGCTAAAACAAAACCAAAAATATTTAAACTGCAGTAATTATTATTGAACAATGCCAAAAAAGATTGTCTCAAAAGACACACCGCTAGCAGAAATAACATTAAGAAAATACGAAAAGCCTTCATCTCAGATGCAGAAAAGGGATGTAATAAAAAAACTCTGCCTCTCAATAGGGCTTCTACAGCCAGGCGATTCAAGGGATATTATAGTGGATATATTTGATGTTATCCATGAAGCAAAATCGCCTTTATTCTCAGAGGAGATACAAAAAAAAGTAATTGAACAGAGAAAGAAGGGAAAGCTTGCGCTGAACGGCATTGCACACTCGAACATAAGAAGGCAGTTGCGGAGATTGAGGGAATTATTTTTGGTGGAAAAAATTCAGAATACATATAGAATAACAGAAAATGAAAAGCTCCATAATATTTTTGAGGAAAAAATTAAAAAATTTTATATTCCAACAATTGTTGACAGGGTAGAGGAATATTTCAAGCACCTAAAATAGTCAAAGCTTCTGGCTAAAAAAAGTTAATTTTATAAACTAAAGCATACTCCAAAATAAAAAGAAGAGTGATAAAAATAAGCAGAGATGATAAGGACAATTAAATTTTACCGGAGACATGGCAAAGTTATTTCTCTTTCTAAAAAATATTTTAAAATAACGGGGCCTAAAATTTAAAATGAACCAGAAAACAATACAAAAAACACAGTTTAAAGTTGGGGAGTTAATTATTGGTGCAAGGGTGCCGTACCAGTATTTTATAGTCCAGGGATCAGGAGAATCTGACTCTGGATACCATCCAGGTGCATATGACATTGCTCTGGAAAATGCAGGAGGCATTCAGGACTACAATCATATAACCTACTCCTCTATACTGCCAAAAGATGCCATAAGGATTCCATATCCTCCGAAAAAATATGACCATGGGGCAGTCTTGGAATCGATTACAGCAGAAGCAGGAAAAGGAAAGTTAAATCCAGATAGATTAACAGCAGGTCTCGTAATAACAAAAATATTCAAAAACGGAAAATATCTTGGGGGTCTTGTCGCAGAATACAACGGCGAAGACACAAAAGAGGATTGCAAAAAATTTCTCAAGGCAAATATGGCAGGCATGGTCAAAAGAAGATTTGGAACAGAAACAACAACAGAAGATGAGTTCTTTATTGAATCAATAGAACCAAAATCAAAATATGCCTGTGCTCTTGTTATGCTTGGTTTTGTGAGTTATAAAGTTCCTGTTCTGGAAAATGAATAAAAACAATTAAATATAATGTTTGATTGGTTAGATTATGCAAAAAAAGAGTCAGGCTGCTATTTTTGTTATATTAGGCGTTGTATTATTAATATCAGTAATGCTATTAATAAATTTCAAGACAGGATTTCTAAAATCTTTATTTCAAAAAAGTGCCCAGGAAATAGCATCAGTGCCTGAACAGCTTCAGGAAGTGACAGGCTTTATAGAAAAATGCCTTGAAACAGCATCAAGAAACAGCCTCTATCAGATAGGAAGAAACGGCGGCTATTACACTGTTCCTGTAGACAGTTCAATAATTTGGTTTATAGAGGAAGTGCCTTATTACTATTTGGATGAAAAAATTAACATCCCATCTTTAGGGCTGATTGAAACAGAATTAGAAAAATCAATAAATGAAAACATAGGCTCATGCTTCAATTTTACAGAATTTAGAAATGAAGGATTTGCAATAAAAACACAAAACTATTCAATAGCCGCAGATATACAGGAAAAAAAGATTTTGGTAACAATGGATTATAAAATTTTAATAGAAAAATCAGGCGTCAGTTCAGAATTCACTAAATTTTCAGTTGAAATGGATTCAAATCTTGCCTCAATGCATGCTGCCTCAGAAGAATTGGTTAATATATACTCTGAAAAGCCAGGCTTTGTCTGTCTGACATGTATGGAAGAAATAGTTGATATTTATCCTGTAAAAATTAGCACAATCCCAGTATCAGATGTTACAGTTTTAAAAAATAACATAATATGGTTTTTAGTAGATGATAGGGAGTTTCAGATAGATGACGAAAGGAATCTTACATTGAGATTTATAGTAGAACAATGAAAACAAAAAATATACTTTGCACATCAGTAATTTTATTTTTGATATTGATACCTTTTGTGTTAGCAGATTTTATAGGGGCATTTGCTATAATAGGAAGAACAGGTCTGAGTTTTGTTAATCCTCAGGCAGCGCAGGCAGTAAACACAGTCATCTGTATTTCAAATCCAATTTTATGTGCCCAGGGAAAAGTAGTTGGAGCAGTAACAGGCGAATTATATCAGGAAATAGCACGGCAGAGCCCTGAAGCAGCAAGAGCAATAGCAACCTACAACCAGGTTGATGGCTATCTTCAGACAGGCGCAAGTATAGTGCAGGAATTGAAAGTTGACAATAATGGTTATGTCACAGAAGGCTCAATGGATTTTACGCAGCAGAGCCAGATAGGAAATTTGGTTGGCAGGAATATTAAACAAGAGGATATTATTGTGTCAAATGCAAGACTTTCAAAAGGCAGTGGGATATCTACATTCACCCTCCATGAAGAAGGAAATTTATTGGTAAAAGAGAGAGATCCTCAGACAGGCAGGCAGACAAAGGGCAGAGTATACAGCAATATTGTAAAAGGCGGCATACTAAAGGTAGATGAAAACGGGAGGATCTTGGAAGCAGACATAACATCAAATGAAAAAGGTTCTACATTCTCGTTTGGGGAAAAGGTAATTGAGGTGCCTGCAGACACAAGGGTTACATTCAAGGACGGCAAGATAAAAGTACATGGAAACGGCAAAACATTCTTACTCTCAAATTTTGGTGCGCAGGATTCATCACAAATAAAAATTCTTGAAGGTGAAGAAGTTACAATTGCAGGCAATGCAGTTATTGGGAAAAGCTTCGAAGGAAAGGATTTTAAAGTGGTAGGTTTAAACAACGGTCTTGGTAGGGTGGTATTTTCTGAAGGAAAAATAGTGCAGGTTGGCAGCAGCACAGCAGCAACAATAAAAGGAATTCAGCATATAACCACAAATAAAAATCTGAACATATATTATGATGAAGCATTTAACAAATTTCAGCATAAAAATGAAGACTTCTTTGCTTATGGTGAAGACAGGATATGGCTTGGCGGTTCAGGATTTACTTCCAAGCTGAGAAAAGGTAATGAAATATTTCCTGAATATGTGGAAAATATGTATGATGACTCATTTGCTGAGAGAGATGCAAGAATGGAATTCTCTCCAAATGGCGGGACAATGGAAGTAGTAAAAATATCTCCGCAAAATAAGCCTCTGGCATTAAATATTAAAGCAGAAGGCAATGTTAACATAAAGAATGGAAGATGGGTTCTTGAAGGTGATGGAAAAAATATGTATGCAAAAATAGATGTAAATCCGCAGTTTGCATTAACATCTGATATAATATTGGATTATCAAGGAAATGATCCCAGACCTAAAATTTATGAGCTGGATGGTGAATCCTCAACAACAACAAAATTTAGTTCAGAGGAAAAAAATAGGATATCTGGAGAATTAGATATATTAAGGCTTGCTAAACAGACAAAAGAGCAGGAATATGTGCTGCTTCTCCAATCTCCTGAAGACAGCGAGGCAGTAGAGACTATAGAATCCATTGATCGTAGAATAAATGAAAACCAGCAGAAATTTGAAGATGTTTTAAAAAAGACAAAAAGAAGCCAAAGAAAAGATAATCTGGAAATAGCACGCCTCGAGGGGGAATATAATATACTGCAGGCAGAAAGAGAGAAATTAAGAAACGATGTGCGTTACAAAAAATTTTTTGTTCTAAGAGATGAAATAGACGAAATAGACACGAAAATAAAAGTAAATAGAAAGATAATAAAAAGGGGCCGCATCACAAACCAAGGATTTTTCGGACAGGTAATAAAAACAGAGAATGGAGATGCAAGTGTAAGCTATTCTGAGTATATAGAGGGATTTCCTGTAATAAAAAATGCTGGTTCAAAACTGTATTATGCTGATAGAAAATCCAAAGAAAGACTTGAAACTCCTAAAATAATTATGAAAAGGCGGGACATACTTGATTTGCCTGTTATTTCAAGTCTCCAGACATGCGCTGATACCCAGATAAAACTGAATGCAGACTGGCAAATGCAGCAGATGTCTGACGGGAAGATTGGAGCAGTAAAGTTTAAACTTTCAAACGACAAAACTTTAGAGTATAGGTCTGATGGAACATACACAATGTGGAGCACAGAAAGGGGATTAGTCGAATTCAGGGATGAAAACTTTGGAGAGAGTTATGATAAGTGGGCGTCTAATATAATGGCATTTACTAGCACAGGATCGTTGAGAGAAACTCTTGTACCTGTAAATGATATTAATGACATAAGGCCTGGAGATGTTTTGACATTTGAGCCAAACTCTCAAGGATATGGTCACACAGCAGCAATAAAAGATATTATAGAAATTCCTCCTGGAAGCGGAAATATATTCTACAGAAGATTTGCAGGTTCAGATCCTGCAATAGATACAAGAATTTATCCTGAATTATTTTCTGGGGAGGATTTAAAAACGAATTTGGATTATTTTGATATGCAGATACACAGGTTTCCTAAAATAGAAGAAGAAAGACCTGTAATGGTTGCAGTTGCAGAATAATTACCTGCACTTTAATCTTAACACAGAAAACCCATTGTAATCCCAAATAGGAGTATTATTAGGCAAATTAAAAAGAGTATGCAGCATAAGATCATCTCTGTCAAGTACGCCGTTTGCATTGGCATCTTCCATTAAAACTCCAACATGCCAGTCGCCAAATAAAATAAGGTCCCCTGTTTTTACATCAGTTCCATATCCAAGTTTTCTCCCGCCTCTGCGGTAAAATCCACCGTCATCTGTTTCTAATCCACTCTGTTCAACAACCGTATCTGAAAAATTTTTCAAACCGCTCGCGTTTGTATAAGGTAAATTACCTCCTGACTTCCTGCAGGCACCTATTACCAAATCAGCGCAGTCCGCACCGACAAATCTGTCTGTCTGATGACTTCCATTGGCGCCAGCACTTCCATAAATATAAGGCACATTAAAGTATGCGCTTAGCCATCCGACAAAATCATCACCATTCCTGAAAGTTATCCTGTGAACTTTATCGTTTACCCCTGTTTTATTTTTAGATTCTTTTCCAGGAGAAGCATAAACTTTGCCATCATGCACAATCTCAGCCTTATATCTCATTGTTCCAGCACCGCCATTGACATCTTTTTCAGTGTTGGTAGGATGTGCATCAGCGCTGATTGTCCATGAATTTACATCCCAAATAAGATTTTCTGTATAAGAAGGAGTATCCCAACTAAATTTTTCGCTCTTCATATTGTTATAAGAATTCTTTGCAGGCTCTACTTTATACCATCTTACAGCAGCCTCTAGATCACCAGGTTTTCTTGTTTTTAATCTCCTACCGTTTAGTTCTACGTCATCACTTTCAGAAAAATATGTTTTCCTTCCATCAATATCAGCTTCAACTACAAGATTTAGTCTTACTCTGTCTTCTATTCTAACATCTTTATTTTCTTCTGTGCATGGTTCATCATTTACACAGGAAGTAATGTGCACTCTTTTGACGTCTATATCTTTAGCATAAGAACTGGCAGGAGCAAGCATACTTGCAGCACATAAAATGCCGATAGATAATTTCTTTAAAAAGCTCATTTTACTTTTAAACTGCCTGATTTTAACTATATAAATCTTTCTATTTGTTACCACTAATAAGTGTTGTATAAACACACAAAAACATTTATAAAACAGCTGAATTCACAGAATGAATCCGCTCGTACTACACAGCGTGTAGGAGGATCATAAATGGAAAAAAAGTTAATATTAAAAATCTTAAAGGAATTAAGGGAAAAGTCTCCAAAAAGAAAGTTCCCACAGACAATTGATCTTCTTGCAAATTTAAAAAATCTTGATCTGAAAAAGCAGGATCACAAAATAGATCTCTATCTACAGCTTCCTTCAGGTACTGGGAAAAAAAGAAGTGTATGTGCTTTCGTTGATGCACAGCTTGAAGCAAAGGCAAAGGAATCATGCGATAGGGTAATAACAAAATCCGAATTTGATAACTATAAAAACAGCAAAAAAGAGCAGAGAAATCTTGCAGAATCCCATGACTTTTTCATCTCTCAGGTTGAGGTTATGGCCAAGGTTGCATCAGTATTCGGTAAGGTTTTGGGTTCAAGGGGCAAAATGCCAAATCCAAAGGCAGGCTGTGTTGTTCCAGGAGCAATTCAGTCGCTTGGGTCAATAGTAAAAAAACTTCAGTTAACAACAAGGCTACAGACAAAAAATGAGCTGTCAGTAAAAGTCGCTGTAGGGACAGAGAACATGAAGGATGAAGAGATAGCCGAGAATATACTTGCAGTTTACAATGCATTGCTGCAGGCTCTTCCGCAGGACAAAAACAACATAAGGTATTTTGCAGTAAAATTCACAATGGGTCCTTTATTAAAAATAGAAGAGGTTCAGCCTAAAAAATGAAACCGCAGCCGCACATAGCACAGTATAAGAAGGATGAGGCAGACAGGCTCAGAAATATGCTTCAAAAATACAAGGTGATAGCTGTTGCAGACATGACAGGAATGCCCTCTCCGCAGCTCCAGAGATTAAGAAATTCAACAAAAGATTCTTTGGTTATAACAATGTCCAAAGGAAGAATAATAAAGATTATTGTTGGTGAATTGAAAGATAAAATAAAAGGCATTGACAAATTAAAAGAATGTATAAGGGGCATGCCTGCATTGATTATGACAAATGACAATCCGTTCAGGCTTTCAAGTATACTAAAGAAGTCAAAATCATCAGCTCCTGCAAAGGCAGGGCAGATTGCTCCAAATGATATCATTGTTCCTGCAGGTCCAACACAATTTCCTCCTGGTCCAATCATAGGCGAATTTGGGCAGATAGGGATAAAAGCATCTGTTGTTGATGGCAAAGTAACTGTAAAGGAAGATAAGATTGTTGTCAGGGAAGGGCAGGAAATTACAGCTCCTGTTGCAAACGTTCTTGCAAAACTTGGCATGGAGCCTATGGAGATAGGAATAAATCTTCTTGCAGCTCTTGAAAACGGAGTGATATTCACAAAACAGGTTCTGACTGTTGATGAAAAAGAGTACGCACAGAACATAAAATTGGCATACACAAATGCATTTAATCTTGCATTTAAGATAGCTTATACTACAAAGGAAAATATAAGATTGTTTTTGCAGAAAGCATACAGGGCAGCCTCATTGATTGCAGATAAAGGCAGGATTATCACAGGTGAAAATGTAGAAAAAATAATCAGCAGGGCAGGCCTTGAAGCAGAAGCCTTAAAATCAAAGTTAAATCTGCCTGATGTTTCATCTGAAGAATCAGCTGAAAAAAACATAAATAATAAAAACAAAGAAGAGAAACACACAGAAGAATTAAAAATTCAGCAGCATGAACAAAAGATTCAGCCTGCAAAAGAAAAAACAAAAGAATATAAAAAGGAAGATTCAATCAGGGAAGATGAAGCAGTAGCCCAGAAAATTTTAAAAAGGCTTCAGGACGAAAAAATGGGAAAGCAGACAACTGAAAAAGAAGACAGGCAGTTTAAGGAAAATGAAAAGGTAGCCCAGGATGTTTTAAAAAAGATTCAGGATGAAAAAATGAAAAAAGAGGGGAAAAAATAAAACTCGGAGGTAAACAAAATGGAATATATTTATGCATCGATGCTTTTATTTTCGGTAAAGCAACCAATAACTGAAGCAAATGTTAAGAAAGTATTGGAATCTGTTGGTGTTAAACCAGAAGAAGGAAGAATTAAGGCTCTTGTTGCAGCTCTTGAAGGTGTTAATATTGAAGAGGCTGTAAAGGAAGCAGCAGTTGCACCAGTTGCAGTTGCCCAGGTAGCAGCATCAGCGCAGGCTCCGGCAGCTAAGCAGGAAAAGAAAGAAGAGAAAAAGTCTGAAGAAGCTGCAGCAGCTGGTTTGGCTGGATTGTTCGGCTGAGTGATTCTAAATCTAGGATCACCTTTTTTATTTTTTGGTTAAGCTTTTAACCTTTTTGTATTTACAAATATAAAATGGAAAGAGACATGCCTGTGGTTGGCAGATATGAAAAATTGGCGCCGTTCTTTAACATGGATTTGGCCAAGAGGCAGTCAAAATGCTTTGAAGTTCTTGAAAGGGGATATTTTATAAGGGAAAGTTCTGGTGAAACTATGTTTCCAAGAGATGAGAATGCTCCTCCTTATGTAATGCCTAAAGGTTTTTTGGAAAGAGTGAAAGAGATTGAATCAGTTTTTTCACCAGATAGATTTAATGAAAGAAGACTTTCTTATTATGAAGGTAGGAATTTGTTGGAGAGAGTAGTAGTCATCGAGTTTTCAGCACTTACAAAAATAGAAATGTTTTATCTCGCAGTAAATGTTGCTAATATATATAGATAAACAAAACATTTAAAACCTCAAATTCTCTAGTAATTTGATGCAGGAACAGACAGTAAATAAGTATAGGACACTAAAAAGTGAAATTTCTTCTATAAAGAAAAATTTGGATATTCTTGAGGAGCAGAAGGAAAACTGGTTCAGAAAAAAAGAAGACCTGAAAAAAGAAATCCATGAAAATGTGCAGAAAATAAACGAAATAAAGGCAGAAAGGGGAAAAAAAAATCTGCAGATTGGTGAATTAAAAAAGCAGAGAGACAAATACAATGGTGAAGTAAAGCATTTGATTAAAAAAATAAAAAAATTAAACGAAGAAAAGACTGAAATATTCAAGAAATATAATATAAAAGTTGATCCTGCGAAGATACAGGAAAAAATAAATAATTTAGAGAAAAAAGTTGAGCTTGAAGTTGATTTTGAAAAGGAAAAAAAGCTTATGGATGAAATAAAAAAGCTGAAGAAATCCTATGAAGAAAGCTCAGAGGTTATGAAGATCGCAGAAACAGCAGCATCTCTTGACAGGGAAATAAGGGAAACAAGGAGGATAGCTGACGATTTTCACAGGAGGGTTGGGGAGATAATGGATGACACAACATATGATGTGTTTATTGATCTCTCAAAAAAGATAAACGATCTGAAAAAAGAGCAGGAAGCAGCATTTCAGAAATTTATAGACTGCAAGAATGAATATTCCTCGTTTAGTAGAGAGTTAAGGAACAGGATGGGGGAAATGCAGGTTCTTGACAAGGTATTCTCAAAAAATCGTGTCATGATGGAGCTCAGAAAAGAAGAGGACACAAAAGAAATAATAATGGAAAAAACAAGGATTGCAGAGGAGAAAATAAAATTAAAGAAAAAGCTGACTACAGAGGATGTTTTGGCCTTGCAGGCCGGCGGGATTTTCTAAATCCCAATCTATAAATATGTTTTATGTCAGAATATATTGGAATATCAATGATTTTAAAATGCCAGACAAGAAATATCCACACAAATGCTACATAAACTCCTGTAACAAAATTCCAGAAGGCAAGATGTACAACATTAAACCACCTAAAACCGAAATTCATTGCAATAAAAATAAGAAGCCATATCCTGAATATATTCATTAAAAATATAAGCCCAAAGCCATAAATAATAATTTTCCCCCTTACGGCCCATTTAATATCCTTTGTCAGGAAACATAAAAGCCACAAAAAATAATATGCAGCGCTTGCAACGCATGCCTCAATAATCCTGAACGGAAATCCGTTTACAAATAGTACATTGCCGTTAAGTGTAATATTAAAAAATAATTTTGAAATAAAGTAGCTTCCGTAAATAGTTAATGGTGTAAATATTAAAGAAAAAACACTTATAGGTACAAAGCAAAGCAGAAGCCTTATTATCAGCTCTTTGAAGTATTTTTGCATGAATATCAGTGATTTTTTGTGTATAAATTGGTTTCGCTATGTTTTTATATAAAACAATAACAAAATTGTTATGAAGAATATCACTATATATACAATAGGCATTGTTCTGGCTGCAGCTTCTTTTCTTCTTGACAAAGCAGCACTTAATTTTTTTAAGCTGATTAATAATGACTTTGTAACAGCATTAATGTCTGTTGTAACTGTTTTAGGTTCCTCTCTTGCAGTTGTGATATTAACCACACTTATTTTTATGTTTAGCAAAAAAAACAGAAAATACCTCCCAGTACTGTGGATTACTCTAATAATAGGATACCTTCTGACCTCTCTGTTAAAGACTTTAACAGCAAGAGAACGTCCTGAATCATTATTAATTGAAGAGACAGGGTTCTCATTTCCAAGCGGCCACTCTGTTGCAGTCTTTGCTCCTTTTATTATAATAAAAAAACATTTCCCAAAATTGAAATTATATTGGATTATCCTAGCAGCCATTGTTTTGTTTTCAAGATTGTATCTTGGGGCCCATTATTTGTCTGATGTAATCGCAGGTGCGCTTATTGGTTATTTAGTGGGAGATTTGGTCATTATGGCCTCAGATAAGCTGAAAATATCAAAATTCCTGAAATTCTAATCCAGCAATATGATTATGCATCGCAATAATACACCAAAAACTTTAAATAAGAGTTATAACTCTTGAATAATAACAAAACAGGGGGGCAAATGAATAAGATATTTATTTTAACACTCGTATTTACATTGTTTCTAGCTGGAGGAGTATTTGCAGCACCAGTCATAGAACCTATTGATGTTTTAAATTCTCCAGTTGCTCCTGGAGAAAATTTGGAACTTTCTTTAAGCTTAATATGTGAAGATAGTGATCCAGATGATGCAGTTATTACAATCAGGGAGATTAATACAAATGATTTTTTCGGAAATCCATATTTGCCTCCTTTGGCATCCAATTTAGAGCTTAACTGTACAACAGGGCGTACAGACAGTTTAAGTTTTGAAATACCAGAAGAGGTAGCAGATGGCCAATACAGACGTCTGTTGCGTATATGGTCTATAAATACTGACGGTACTCATAGATTTTTAGACAGGGGATTTAGCTTCACAGTTTCTTCAAGTAGCCCAGGACCAGGCACTCCTCCAAATACTACAACATCTAGAACTGTTGATCTAAGATTAGGAAGTCAAACTTTTTCATCAGTAACATTGGAGGATAATACAGACAGTAGACATGTTTTAAGTTTAGTAAACACAGGCACAGAAGATTTAACAGGCTTAACATTAGCATTAAATTCAAACACATTTCCAGATAATGACGGCGATAACATAAATATAAACCTTAATACAACATCAGTTTCAGCATTAAACATAAACCAGCAGGTTAATCTGGAAATAAGATTTCAGGTTGAAAATGGTTTTGATGCCCAAAGTTTAAATTTTAATATTAACGTTAATTCAGGTACTGGAGTAATAAGGTCATTTCCTGTAACATTAATTGTAAGACCTCTTGCATGTCCTGCTTCTTCAAACAGTAGATTTTCATTTGACATTGAAAGGCCTGAAGACAATGATGAGTTTGAAAGAGGAGACTTGGTAACAGTTGATTTGGAGGTTGAAAACAATGCAGGAGATGACACAGATCTAAGGCTGGATACATCATTATATAACATGGCACGTGGAGAAGAATTAGACTCAGACAGATTTACAAGAGATAATGTGGATGATAATGAAGAAGAGTCATTTAGCTTCACTCTTGAATTAAGTGATGATGTGAAAGATGGTGATAATGTGGTTTTATTGCTTAAAGCATACGACAGGAGCAATCAGCAAGAATCATGTTCTATGGAAGAAATAAGTCTTGACGTAGAAGTTCCTGACCATAAAATAAATGTTGAACAGCTTCAGCTGAATCCTTCAGCAGTTTCATGCAGCCGGAGAGTTTCAGGAAGCGCATTGTTAAGAAACGTAGGCGAAAATGATGAAGACGTAACTGTAGAAGTTACAAATAATGATCTTGGAGTAAGTGTATCATCAGAAACATTTGAAGTTGAAGACGGCGATTCAAGGCCGATTAACTTCCTGTTTGATGTTCCTGCAGATGCGCAGCAGGGTGCATATAACATGCTTGTCAGGGTTTATTATGATGAGAGGGATGGATCAACACTAGAATCTGCACAATTGACAGTAAATCAGTGTGGTGCATCATCTGCATCTGAAGAAAGAGAAGAAGCAACAGCACAAATAACAGGCTTTGCAGCAGGCACAGGAGATGCAGTTGAATATTCAGAAAAGAATTTATTTGACTTCTTCAACAAGCCAGGAAATAAAATACCAACATCAGTATGGGTCTTGCTTGATGTTTTGCTTGTGCTATTGATAATCGGCGCTTTGGTATGGCTGTTTAAGTCAAGATAATCAGTTCTAAATTATTTTAAATATATTTAAATAAATAAGCAATATAGAGTATAAAACAACACCTAAAATAAACAAAAACGGATTTCCCTTTTTTTCTTTTGGCAGAACTTCTCTGCCGACTACATAAATCAAAACGCCGCCTATAAATCCAAGAAGTAAAAAAGACGATCTTGCGCTTATATTAAAAACAGCTTCAATAAAAGATCCAACAATAAATCCTGAAGACATTATCCATCTCTCAATAGTCCTTCCTGTTTTTTTCCTCTCGTGCAGAACTTCAAATATTGCGCTGCTCGTAAGCAGTAATATGGCTAAAGAAAAGAAAAAGAAAAATCCCTTTAGAAAGTTCTCCCTGAGGAAAATTACAAGCAAAATCCCTATAGCTGCATGATACAAAAAGAAAATTGACACATGAAGGGCCTCAAGCCCGACAATAACATCATGCTTTAGGTATTTGTACATCATCTTTTCACCAAAATGAAATAATGAAAATCCTATTAAAACTGCAAGAAAAACAAGGTTTTCATATTCCTTCTGTATGCTGTAAATTTCAGGAAACAGCTGCAAAAACAGGTAAGCAACAAAAATCCCTGCAGCAAGCGAAACAATCCGTTCTTTGTGTCTTTTTATTACATTTAAAAAAATGTGGCTTGAAAAACTCGCAATAGCCATCAAAATGCTGAATATAAATGCATGGGCCATACAGAATGTGTAACTAAACTAAAATAAAAATCTTTTTATTCTGCATTTGGGTATATTATATATGGATTTTAATGTGAGAGTAGGGAATCTATGCAAAAAAATACCTAAAGGAAGGGTTTCCAGCTATAAGGTTATCGCAGAGAAATTGGGAACAAGAGCATATAGGGCGGTTGGAAATGCGCTAAACAAGAATGATTCCAAAGAAATCCCATGTCATCGTGTTGTAGATTCAAAAGGGGAATTGCATGGCTTTGCCAGAGGATTAAAAGTTAAAAAGAAGCTGCTTGAAAAAGAAGGAATAAAAATTAGGAACAGCAAGGTTGTAAATTTTGAAAAAGTTTTATTCAGATTTTAATTTGACAGCCCAGTAT
>Ga0209541_10004014_pt1 | contig 26440 bp, 38 predicted proteins | sample RifCSPlowO2_01_FD_184027 | JGI IMG/M metagenome (GOLD analysis project Ga0209541, IMG submission 184027) | Groundwater microbial communities from Rifle, Colorado - Rifle CSP2_plank lowO2_0.1 (SPAdes) (version 2) | ecosystem: Environmental > Aquatic > Deep subsurface > Groundwater | place... | reverse complement strand
TACGGAATGAATGAGCCCTTAAACCTCGTCAGAAAGGACATTCACAATGAAGAATTTGCTGACCGTTCTAGTTGTTGCCTGCACGCTTTTCGTTCCGGCGACTTTGGCCAACGCGCAGGAGCGCGTGGGCGTCGAGGTCGTCTACGCCGGCGGTAAGCTGTCTGACATGTTCAGCTACCCGCTGGATAGGACGTTAAGGTCGGGCAAACAGCTCGACACCAACGGCATCGCCGTCAACGCCGAAGTGCGCCTGACCGACATCGTTTCTGTTGGATACCGATTCGAACATCTCGGACTGCGGCACTCGCAGTTCGTAATCGAATCGGTCCTGACGAACGGCGAGGTACAGCGTATGGCCGAACCGAATCCAAACGCCGCGACCAGCACGGTCGCCTACCAGGAATGGTTCGGCAGCTTTAAGCTTCCGAAGACTCATAGCCACGCACTCATCGTTGGACTCGCCAAGAGCTCCTTCGAGCAGGAGTGGAGTTGGCGAGAACAAGGAGGAATCGGAAAAAGCAAGTATGGCAGTTCGGAGACCGGACTCGTGGTCGGTGGTCAGGGACGGCAGACAGCCGGACCGCTGACATTTGACTACACCGGCCGGCTCTACCCGCGCCTCGCCAACACCACCGGCTACAAAGGCATGCCCAGCCAGTTCGAATCTGTCGGATTAGAAATTCGCGGCTCGGCAACCTGGTCCATCGCAAAACATGTCGGACTCACCGGCGGATACCAGTTCCGCCGCATGAGCACTGACCTAATGACAACCGGAGCCAACGGCCAGCCGTGGCCGTTGCACGAGAACAAGGACAGCAAGTTGGTCCTGGTCGGCCTCCGGCTGTCATTCTGAATCGTCCGAGACGGTGCGCACAAAAGTGTGCGCACCGTCCGGGCGGTTTTTTAATTCTTATTTTGAACTTTTATTGCCAACCACCACTTATCAACCCAATCAACCGGCGGAGGGAGACACTTTTTACAAAATTAGTAAACTTTTTAAAAAGGCGTCTCCCTCCGTATGTATAGAGGTTGTGTGAGCTATTTTGTTAGAATCTCTGGCCCTTCTTCTGTTATCGCCACAGTATGTTCAAAGTGGGCGGCCAAACCGCCGTCTTTGGTAACAAAAGCATATCCGTCTTTTCCGTTTTTAAGCGCCCATTTACCGGTTACCACCATCGGCTCAATGGCAATAACCATACCCGAAACAAGTTTTTCTCCAGTCCCCGCTTTTCCATAATTCAAAACCTGTGGCGGCTCATGCAATTCTCTTCCTATCCCGTGGCCGACCAAGTCCCTGACCACATTAAATCCTTTGTCTTCAACATGCTTTTGAATAGCCGAGCCAATGTCGCCAAGAGTATTGCCTGCTCTGGCTTTTGAAATACCTATTTCCAAAGCTTCTTTTGTTATTTGAATTAAATTTATTTTGACAGAGTCGCCCCTGTTTCCCACAAGAACTGTTATCGCCGAATCAGTGTGAAAACCTTTATACAAAACTCCCATGTCTATTTTTAACAAATCGCCTTCCCCCAAAACTCTGTCCGATGGAATACTGTGAACGACCTCATCGTTTAAAGATGTACACAAAATATTAGGATAACCGTCGAACCCCAAAAAAGAACCTTCTACTCCATAAGATAAAACAAGCTCGCCAGCGAGCTTTTCTAAATCATTGGTGGTAACTCCCGGTTTAACTGCCTCCTCAAGCTTCCTCAAAATCTCTCCGAGAATCCTGCCCCCCTCTTTCATTATTTTTACTTCTTTTTCGGTTTTCAGATAAATCATATTGATAAATTTTCCCGTATGTCTTGAGAAACTTTTTCTATAGGTTGTTCTCCGTTGATATCCACGATCTTTAATCCCCGATCTTTAAAATAATCCATAATCGGCGCAGTGCGGTTGAGATATTCTTGGTAGCGGATTTTTATCGTTTCGGGTTTATCCAATTCGCGGGTTATAAGTTCACTGCCATCAACTGGACATTTAGTAATTCCTTTTTCTACGAGTTCGGGGTCTATCGGATGAAGGTTTTGCTTGCATATCAAGCGCTTGCTGTTTCTTTTTATAGATTCCTCTTCGTTCAAACTGATAGAGAATATTCGAATCGCTTCCCTGCCATATAATTTTTCCAGGAATGGCATAAGGCCCTCGGCTTCAAATAACGTCCGGGGTGAACCGCTAAAAATAATTCCCTGGCCTCCGGATGCAACTTCTTTTACTTTTTCCCGAACGACAGAAAGAACCCACTCCGGCGTATTCAATATGCCGTTGGCCCATAGCGCTTTTTCTTTTTGGAGTTGCTCGTAATCCGAATCATCGGGCTTCACGTTGTTAAATTTATTCTCTAACAACTGAGAGGTCCGTAAACGGAACAAATGAAGTTTGTCCGCCAAAATATCAGCTTGTGTATCCTTGCCTGAACCAATAGGTCCTATTAGTATGATGATTTTTTTATCGTAATTCATGCTTAATCAAATCATACCAAATTTAAAATTAAAAAAAAGCCGCCATACGGCTTCTTAAGCTAACTCGGCCTTCCTGAGGTTGTTATAAGTTTTTCAAAAAACGCTCTCCCTTCCATCAATTTTTGATTTTCTTGAATATCTGGATAAAAAGTATGAACTTTTTGATACAGATCAAAATCTTTCCACAGTAAATTCTGAAATTGTGAATAAGCAATGGTTGCAGATGGATTTTGATTTAGATCGGCGAAATGCTCTTCCAGCCAAGTCTTCATTTTTTGACCATTTTCCACCCACTCATGAAGTATGGCTAATCCCTCTTCTCTTTTCCTTTTCTTCATTTGAAGACGCATAATCAAACCCACACAAAGAATTATACCCACCACACAAAGAACGTAGGCCAAAGTCATGCTTCTCATGCACATCCCCCTATCTGTCGTCCTACACTTACTTTGAAATTATACACTAAACCAACAAAAAAGCAAGCAATTCCAAAACCGAACTTTTGAGCCGTTGATTTGTCCGTATCAGAGAGAGTTTGAATCTCTATTGCCAATTGCCACCCAACCGCCTAAGCAACCGGCGGAGGGTGTGCCCTTTTATAAAATTAGCAATATTTTAGAAAGGGGCACCCCGCAGTCATGCATGGAGGTTGCATGAACGGTTAGTACTCATACATACTAAGTTGGGCGTCTACCTGCTTCATAATTTCCAACGCCACTGAAACCACGATAAGGATGGATGTACCACCGACGGTGAACGTGGTAATTCCCGTCGCGCCCTGAACCATGTTGGGCATCACGGCTATCAAACCTAAGAATATCGCTCCGACAAGAGTCACTCTGTTCAAGAGATGATTTAAAAATTGAGCCGTCATCGGACCCGGTCTGATTCCGGGAATATATCCTCCTTGTTTCTGAATGTTCTCTGAAATAGATTTCGGGTCAAAAGTAACCGCGGTATAGAAATACGTGAACAAAACAACCAAAAAGAAGTAGGCCAGAGAATACCAAAGTTGATTCTGGACAAAATTAGCAAAAAATGCGGCCACCTTAGAAATAACGAGAATACTGGAACCGGCAAAAAAACTACCAAGCATGCCCGGGAAAAGCAAAAGCGATAACGCGAAAATTATCGGTATCACGCCGGCGTTATTTACTCTCATCGGCAAATATGTGGAAACCCCGCCATACATTTTCATTCCCCTAACACGCCTTGCGTAATTAATTGGAATATTTCGCTGGGCCTCTGAAATATAAACAACTCCGACAATAACGACGAGGGCAACAATTATAAAACCGAGGTATGTAAACAACTGACTCGCGTCAAAGGTAAAAAGTGTTTGCTGTATGGATGTGGGAAATCCGGCCACTATTCCGGCAAGGATCAGAAGGGAAACGCCGTTGCCAAGATTCTTTTCGGATATCAACTCTCCCAGCCACATAAGAAATATGCTTCCGGCAACGATAACCGAAATTACCGTAGCCCAATCAAGAAGGCCGAGCTGTCCGATAATATTCTGTCTCGACAGTAAGACCAGAAAACCATAGCCCTGAAGAGCGGCCAAGGGAACAGTCAAAAGACGGGAATATTGATTGAACCTCATCCGACCCGCTTCGCCTTCATATTTATACATCTGCTCCAGTGACGGAAATATCATGGTCAAAAGCTGCATTATAATAGAGCCGGTGATGTAAGGCCCCAAACCAAGCATCGCAATGGAAAGCGTGGACAACGAACCGCCGGTAAAAGAACTGATGAGTCCGAAAAATTGGTTCTGGGCGAAGAAATCCTTCAGTCGTGAAGCGTCAACAGCCGGAATAGGAATGCTGGAAACCAGGCGCGAAACAGCCAATAAGAAAAAAATAAACAGAACCTTGTTCCTTAAGTCTGGTCTTTTGAATATTTGTAGAATTTTATTCATTTATGGTACTGCCTGATTTTAACACTTTCTCGCGGGCTGACTTGGAAAACGTAAACCCTTTAAATTCCAATCTCTTTTTGAGCTGTCCTTCGCCAAGAATTTTAATCTCCTTGTAATATAAAAAATCTGGAGTAACCTCCTGACCATCTTCAAATTTATTGAAAAAATCCAAATTTAAAACCTTGGCCTTGTCGTGCCTTAACTGGAAATATCGGTGCTTCATATGAGGCCTGTTTGAGCCCGGCTTTTTGGTAGCGCCTCTCAACTTGGGAAAAAACTGCCAAAGACGATTGTCTCCGCCTCTAAAACCCTGCTTGAACCCGGCTCCGGCTCGCGACTTTTGTCCCTTCGTGCCTTTTCCGGAATAGGTGCCGCGCTTTCCTCCCCTTCCGACACGCTTGGCCGATTTTCTTTTGGTTTTCGATTTTAATTCACTTAAGTTCATAAAGTTTGTAAAGTTATAAAGTTCATAAAGTAATTTCTTTCTTTAAGAACCTTACGAACTTATTTACTTTTAACTCGCAATTTCTGCAAAGCAGAAATTGTAGCCATGGCAATATTAACCTTATTATTGGTTCTTCTCAAAAGTTTACCGGTCAATTTGGTAATGCCCGAAAGCTTGGCTACAACTCTCACTGGCCCACCGGCTTTTACTCCGCCTCTGGCCGGTTTCAGCAACACGACTGCGCTGTTATATTTGGCTTCAACCTGATAAGGAATCGTTCCATCTTTAATTAGAACGGTAACTAAATTTTTCTTGGCCTGATTAAAAGCTTTCTGAACCGATTGGGCCACGTCCTTGCCTTTGGCCATTCCGACTCCGACCTTGCCTTTTCCGTCTCCGATAACGATCGTTGCCCTGAAACTGAATCTTTTGCCCCCTTTGGTTACACGGGAGACCCTGGCAATATCCAAAACCTTCTGGTCATATTCGGACTTCGCGGCAAAACCGCCTCTGCCTCCCGGTCTCCTTCCGCGGCCCCCGCCGAATCCGCCCCCCCGGCCGCCTCTTTGTCCTCCAAATCTTTTTGGAGCTTCTGCGCGCGGCGCCGGTGCGGTTGGCGCTACGGGTGTTGTTGGTTGTAATATTTCTGTTTCCATTTTTATATTTTAACTCCGCCTTTTCTTAACCCTTCCGCCAATGCCTTAACTCTGCCGTGAAACTTGAATCCTCCTCGGTCAAAAACGGCTTCGGTAATACCCATTTTCTTCATCTTTTCGGCTAAGGCCTCCCCTGTCTTTGAAGCTGCTTCCGATTTTTTAATCTTGGTTTTGACTTTAGATTTCTTTCCGCCGTAGTTGGATATGCTCACCAATGTTTTACCGGCTTTATCATCTATCACCTGGGCATAAATATATTGATTGCTTTTGAAAACAGCAATTCTCGGCCGTTCGCTCGTGCCTTTAATTATCGCTCTAATTCTTTTATGTCTTCTTGCTCTATTTTCTTGTTTTATTTTTACTTTCATAAATCGCTCACTTCTACGAATTACTAATCTTTTCGAATTACGAATATTCGTAAATTAGTATATGATTCGTAATTGGTAGGAAACTACCCGGCAGCAACAGCTTTCTTGCCCGCTTTTCTCTTTATAATTTCTCCTTGATATCTGATTCCGCTTCCTTTATATGGTTCTGGTTTTCTCCAAGACCTTATTTCTGCGGCCGTCTTGCCGACCAATTCATTATCCATGCCCTGAATCCTGATCGCATTTTTCTCTGCCTTAAAAGTTATTCCCTCCGGAGCTTTAATGGTAACAGGATGTGAAAATCCCAACCCCAACTCCAAATCATTTCCTTTCACCACTGCTTTGTATCCGACACCTTGAAATTCCATGACTGTTTCAAATCCTTCGTTCACTCCTTTTATCATATTCCTGATAAGAGCACTGGCCAATCCCCACGTTGCGCTGTCTTGGATATTCTTTGGAGTAACTTTTAAAACTTCCCCCTCAATATTTAAATCTACATTTCCGGGAATAAATCTTTTTAATTCTCCCTTTGGACCCTTAACCAAAACTAAACCATTATCCATCTTTATCTGAACATCTTTGGGTATTTTTATCGGTTTTTTTCCAATTTTAGACATATGTTTAATGTAACCCTTCGATAAACTCAGGGTGATTTCGCCAAAGGCGAAATCACCAGACCTCGCAAATTATTTCTCCTCCAAGCCCAAATTTTTTGGCTTCTTTTGAACTCATAATTCCTTTGGATGTTGAAACAATGGCCATGCCATATCCGGAACGGATAGATTTTATCTCTTTGGCTTTAATATACATTCTTCGTGAAGGACGGCTGATAATTTTAACTCCGTTCAAGGCCCCCTGATTATCCTGATATTTCAGAGTAAGCTGAAGATATTCGTGTTCGGATTTTTTTACTTTTTTATTTTTTCTTTCAACTTCGGAAACATATCCGGCTTCTTTTAAAATATTGGCGATCCTGAATTTAACCTTTGAAAAAGGCATCACAACTTGCTCACCTTTTACAGCTTGAGCATTCTTGAGGCGTATTAACATGTCTGATATTGGATCTGTTACCATGATGATTTTTTCACTCCCGGTAACTGGCCGGCGCTGGCCAATTCCCTGAAGTGTATCCTGCACAAACCAAAACTTCTCATGTATCCGCCTTTTCTTCCGCACATAAAACATCTTCGAACTATCCGGCTAGAATATTTTGGCTTCTTATTTGATCTGGCAATTGTTGATTTCTTCGGCATTTGCGGAGTGGGCTCCCATATTAGTCGCCCGCGAGGGGCCCCATTCTCTTTTCCCTGTCTTACTGCTACTCGAGAAGTGGAATGGGGACACGCGTCGGCGACTTATATTGGGAACTCTGTTATTTTTTAATTGGAAATCCCATCTGTCTTAAAAGCTCAACTCCTTTTTCTCTGTTTTTAGCAGTTGTAACTACGGTTACCTCCAGTCCAAAAATATCTTTCACATTCTCGTAATTTATCTCAGGGAAAATGCTGGACTCCTTGATGCCAAAATTCAGATTTCCCATTTTATCAAAATTCTTGGTCTCTATGCCTCGGAAGTCCTTGGATCTTGGAATCGCTATTGAGATCAACCTGTCCAAAAAGTCATACATCCTTTTCCCTCTCAAGGTGGCCGAGATTCCCACATTCACTCCCTGTCTTAATTTGAATCCCGATATGGACTTCTTGGCTTTTTTTAAAACCGGCTTTTGTCCGATAATCATCGTCAGGTCTTTTGCAATTCTTTCTATTGTTTTGTCTTCTTTTACAATCCTTCCGATTCCGGTATTTATAACGACTTTTTCTATTTTGGGAACCGCCATCACATTCTCAATTCCAAATGACTTCTGCATCGCAGGAATCACTGTTTTTCTGTATTTTTCTTGTAATCTTGGCATCATATAAGCGATAGCGATTATACCTCACTTTTACACTTTTTACAAATTCTAATCTTGTCTCCGCCGGAGGCGGATCCGCCTATGGCGGAAAATTTATATCCTATTCTGGTCATCTTTCCACAGGATCTGCAAACCAAAGCCACGCTTGACGCACTCACCGCCCTTTCTTTGCTTATTATCTGACCCTTTTGTCCCTGCTTTTTGGCCCGGACATTCTTTTTTATCAAATTCAAACCCTCAACGACAACTCTGTCGATGCTTGGTATGACCATGGAAATCTTACCGGTCTTTCCCCGGTCTTTTCCATTCAGCATTATCACATTGTCTCCGCGTTTTATCTTCATAAAACTCCTCTACTAATTACGAATTGGTACGAATTTACGAATTTTTTAAATTACTTATTCGTATATTCGTTTAGATTCGTAATTCGTAGGACATTAGACGAGTTCCTCGGCTAAAGATGCTATCGTATTATATCCTCTTTCTTTTATTTCTCTCGGAATCGGGCCGAAAATTCTTCCGCCCTTTGGTTCTTTTCCGTCCAAAATCACAACCGCATTATCATCAAATCTGATATATGTGCCGTCTTTTCTTCGGAACGGTTGTCTTTGCCTGACCACCACCGCCCTTAAGACGTCTTTTTTCTTTACCATTTTTCTCGGCTCGGCAACTTTCACTGAAATAACGACGACATCTCCAAGTTGGGCATATCGGTGTCCTGACCCCCCGAGCACCTTAAAAACCCCGACCTTTTTGGCTCCTGAATTATCCGCGACACTTACAATTGAACGAAGTTGTAACATATTAGTTTATAAAGTTTGTAAAGTTATAAAGTTCATAAAGCACTTTAAAAACCTTAAGAACTTTTAACTTTTACCTTGTCATCAGTTTTACTGATGACAATCCATCTTTTTTCTTTAGACATCGGTCTGGTTTCCTGAATGAAAACATGGTCTCCCGTGTGGTATTGGTTCTCTTCATCATGGGCTTTGTATTTTTGAGAGACCTTAAAATATTTCTTATACTTCGGGTGTTTCTTCAAACTTGAAATCTTCACCACGACGGTTTTGGTCATCTTGTCCGATACGACTACCCCCTTAAGAACTCTCGATTTTGTGTTTTTATTTTCCATTTTGTTTGATTATGGTTAAAATTCTGGCAATTTCCTTTTTTGTTTTACCGACCTGGCTGAAGTCCTTCAGACGTTTCTCGCCCAGTTCAAAGTTAAACTGCAAAAGCTTGGCTTTTAAATCCTTGAGCATCATGCCTAATTCCTCTTTGGTCTTGTTTTGTAAATCAATCTTTTTAGACATGTTATCTTTTAACTATCCTCGTTTTGATTGCAAGTTTATGTGAACCAAGTGTCAACGCTTTTCTTGCCTGATCCTCCGGCAAACCATCTATCTCAAAAATTACTCTCCCTGCTTCTACCACTGCCACAAAATGGTCTAAGGTTCCGGCACCGCCGCCCATTCCAAGCTCGCCACCATGATTGGTGCGGGGCTTATCCGGAAATACGCGCATCCAAATCTTACCGCCCCTGGAAACGAACCTTGTCATAACACGTCTTGCCGCTTCAAGCTGATTAGCTTTTATCCAGCTTGATTCTTCGGCTTTCAAACCAAAACTTCCAAAGCTTAAATACGTGCCTCTTGTGGCCTTAGATTTTAAATTGCCCTTGTGGACTTTTGGATGTTTTACTCTTGCCGGTTGCATGCTTTAGTTTATAAAGTTTATAAAGTTATAAAGTTTGTAAAGTTATTGAACCTTAAGAACTTTATGAACTTGATGAACTTTTAACTGATTTTATCAAAAACCTCTCCTTTATAAATCCACACCTTAACTCCTATCGTTCCGTAGGTTGTGCTGGCGGTTGCTTTCGCATAATCTATCTCGGCTCTCAATGTTTGTAACGGCAAATTACCTTCTTCCAAATGTTCAGATCGCGCAATTTCGGCTCCGTCCAATCGTCCGCCGAGCAAGATCTTCGCGCCCTTAACCTGCTTTGAAGTCATAATTTTGGCCAATGTTTGTTTCATTATTCTTCTGAAAGGAATTCGTTTTTCTATCTGATCAACTATGGATTCGGCTATTATCATGGCGGATGCTTCAGGGTTCTTGACTTCTTGGATCTCTATCCTGACAGAAACCTTATTTTTAAGCAGTTTCTGAATGGCATTTTTTAATTCTTCTACTCCGGTGCCTCCGCGTCCTATCAATAGTCCCGGTCTAGCTGTGAAAATTATCACATTTAAAGCATCGGTCCCCCGTTCTAATTCAACTCTATCCACGCCGATATTTTTTAATTTTTTATTAAGAAAAGTTCTTACAGCAACATCGTCTTTCAGATACAGCACATATTTACGTCCGCCAAACCAGCGGGACGCCCAGTCCTTTTGAATGCCTATCCTGAATGATGTTGGTGATATTTTTTGTCCCATAATTATTATATTTACACCTGCTTTCTTCTAAATAATCTTTTAACAATATTACCCGACGTATCACTCTTTTTTCCTATTTCAGTCTGAATTTCATGTTCATGTTTCTTGGGTTCGATTCTCTCAACTTTGGGTGTTTCTTTAACTTTCTTTTCAAACGCCTGCCTCTTTAGTCCGGCAACTCTTTCGTCAAGAACAAGCCGCACTTTACTGGTTTTCTTCTGAATTTCCCCGGCTCTCCCCTGCGCTTTTGGCCTGTATCTTTTTAATTTAATTCCCTCGTCTACAAGAAACTCTTTTATGTATAAATTATTCTTAACCATGCTGAAATTATTTTCGGCATTGGCAATAGCGGAATTCAATAATTTCATCAACGGTAAAACCGGTCTCTTTATAAAAAACTCCATTTGATTCAAAGCATAAACAACATCCTTGCCTTTGAGCAAATTTGTAATAGCCCTGACTTTTCTGGGGGCGATTCTCAATCCGTTCAGTTGTGCTTTAACTTGGGCCATGTTTGGATATTTAAATATTTAAATGTTTAAACATTACTTTTTCGGCGCAGCGGCGGCCGGCGCGGCAGCTCCTTCGGCCGGGGTCTTGGCCGCCTGGGCGGCTTCTATCTCTTTCTGCTTCTGGGCAGCTTCCAATTCTCTCTGCATTCTTCCGCCGTGTCTTACGAATTTCCTGGTTAACGAAAACTCACCTAATTTATGCCCTATCATATCTTCCGTCACAAAAACAGGAACATGGACTCTGCCGTTATGGACACCGAAGGTGAAGCCAATCATTTCCGGAATAATCGTGCAGTCCCTGGCCCACGTCTTAATAATCGTCTTATCGCCTGCTCTTAACTTGCCTACCTTTTTCAATAGCTTTTCGTCTACATATGGTCCTTTTTTAAGTGATCGCGACATATTATTTGGTTCTTCTTATTATAAATTTACCCGACTTTTTCTTTTTGTTTCGTGTTTTTCTTCCGCCTGTTATTTTTCCATAAGCGGTCTTTGGGCGTCTTGTTCCTCTGCCCTGTCTGCCTTCTCCGCCTCCATACGGGTGGTCAACCGGATTCATGGCTGTACCTCGTACTTTAGGTCTTCGGCCAAGCCATCTGGATTTACCAGCTTTACCCAAAACTATCGTGCTGTGTTCGGTATTTGAAACTTGTCCAATAGAAGCATAGGAATCTCCCAAAATTCTTCTATTTTCGGAAGAAGGCATTACCAATTGAACGAAACCGCCTTCGCTTGCCAGAACAGTTGCACCGGAACCAGCTGATCTAACTATTTTTCCTCCTTGTCCAGGGAATAATTCTATATTATACACGATGGTACCCTGTGGAATGTTCTTCAGTTTCATCCTGTTGCCTGATCTTATTGGTGCCTGTTCTGAAGTAATAACCGTATCTCCGACTTTCAAGTCCTGCGGAGCCAATATATATCTTTTTTCTCCATCCGCAAAGTTAATTCTGGCTATTCTTGATGTCCGGTTCGGATCATATTCTAAAGCCGCAACCTTTCCGGGAATATTTAATTTATCCGTCTGTTTGAAGTCCACATCTCTGTATAGACGCTTTGCTCCGCCGCCTTTTCGGGGGCCGGTAATTCTTCCTCTGTTATTTCTGCCGTATGATTTACTGAATCCCCATTTGTGCGACTTTAAGGCCTCAACCTTGGTTAATTGAGAAAAATCGTATCCTTTCATTCCTCTTCTGGATGGTGTTGTCGGTTTATATTCTTTCATGTTTTTATGGTTTGGCTTGTTCTATTGTCTGGCCTTTTTCCAAGACAACGATTGCTTTCTTAAATTCCGACCTGAAGCCGGGGTGCCGGCCCAGATCTCTCCTTTTTCTAGGCATATTTAAAACCTTAACGCTTGTAACTTTTACATTGAAAAGTTTTTCAACCTGCTTTCTTATCTGGCTCTTGTTGGCGTTTCTGAAGACCTTGAAAACATATTGATTAAATCCGTTCAATAAAGAGGCCTTCTCACTGATATAAAAATTCTTTAAGACCCTGTAGGCCTCCGCATTGCCTGTAACCGGCAATGCTGGCAATTCTTCTTTTTTGCTTGCCCCGCTCAAAGTCTGCCCCCTCTTTTGGCGGTCGCTCGGAGGGACGTGCTTTAGCCGTCCTATAGTCTCTGTAGCAGGATTACTTTGTGCGGGGTTTTCTTTTTTAAAAGGATTTAACTTCATGTTATTTATTAAATGTCTTATTTAAGGCCTCCACCGAATCCTTAACCAAAACCAGGTATTTATGGGAAAGCACCTCCAGAGGATTTAAATTCCTGGCCTCAATAACAGAAAGATTTGTTAAATTATTTGTTGATCTTTTAAACTTATCTTCGGTTACCGGCAGGATTAATAAAGCATTCGGCTTTTTGTCCATCAAAACAGAGAGGTTTTTCATAATTAAAGCCATCTCTTTGGTTTTTGGATTTTCTAATCGGATTTCATCCAGTATTAAAAGTTGTTTATCTTTTACTTTTGAAGACAAGGCCATAAACAACGCTCTTCGCGCCATTTTTTTGTTTATCTTCTTCTTAAAATTTCTATCTTTGGTCGGACCGAAAGTTGCTCCTCCGCCTTTCCATATAGGTGAACGGATAGAAGCATGCCTAGCTCGGCCAGTACCTTTCTGCCGCCACGGTTTTTTACCTCCACCTCTTACTTCTCCCCTGCCTTTGGCATGAGCAATAACCTGCCTCTTGTTGGACATCTGAGAAGTTACTATCTGGTGAACCAGGTCATTGTTCATTGCCAAATTAAAAATCCTGTCAGGCAAATCAACCTTTCCGATATTCTCCGCTTTTTGGTTGTATAATGGATATTCCATCCCGTTAGAGACAGGTTGCGACCTTGTCGCAACCGTGCCCAATTAGTTTGTTATTTATTTTCATAAAATATATTCCAGCCACCGTTTTGATTATGTACTCGTTCATTGTGTCTCTAACGGGATTGTGTTTGAATAATTAATAGTTGACCTCTGTATCCCGGAACAGCTCCTTTGACAGCAAGCAATCCGTTTTCAACATCAACTCTGACTATCCTTAAGCCCCTTGTGGTTACTTTGTCAGTTCCCATCCGTCCGGCCATTCTCATCCCTTTCAATGTATGTTGGGGAAATCTTTGTCCTATTGAACCTGCATGTCTTGCAACATGGTGGTGTCCGTGACTATGAGGCATTCCATGAAAATTATGCCTTTTCATAACTCCGGCAAAACCCTTACCCTTTGATATTCCGGTAACTCTTACTTTATCTCCGACAGCAAAAGTAGAAGCATCAAACTTATCTCCCACCTTAAAAGTTAATGCTTCGGCTGTCTTTCCAACCGCTATGTGTCTGGATTCTTTATCTCTGACCTCTTTTAAATATTTGAAATTCCCGAGGTTTTTGTAGTGGCCCTTTTGTGGTTTATTTATATTTTTAATTTTCTTGGTTCCCGTTCCCATCTGAACCGCTTCATAGCCATCTTTCTCTTTCGTTCTGACCTGAACGACAACATTCGGCTCAACTTCAACAACGGTAACAGGGACGACTTTTCCGTCTTCCTCAAAAACCTGACTCATCCCTAATTTTTTACCTAATATAAACTTCATGTTTTTTATTAATGGCCTTCGGGGGCCTGCCCCTCATCACCCCAGAGATGCTCGACTGCTGTCTGCGCGTCACTGGGGTCCCCACTCGGGCCACCCCTCGGTAGACAGCACACAAAACAAAAACCCAGATTTAGCTGGGCACATGCGTCCTGCTAAATTTTATTTAACTTACTTAATTGTGATGGATTTTATAACCATCTACTATTTTAATAAAGGTTTTAACACGATAAGTGAATTTTTATAAACCGGCTCGGTTTCCCGATTTACCGGATAAATTCTACTCTCTGTATTACTACCTTATTCTCTCGTCCGAATTTCCTCGGGCGAGAAGTAAGGGAATAATTATTCTAGCTCGTCATGGATTTTCATTAACTCACTTCTAACCACAGCTAGTCTTTCTTCTAATATTTGTTTATCACTATCTTCCATTACACTAAATTGAACATTAAATTTCTCTCGAATTTCATTCAAAAAAGTTTTAATACTAGCGAGATATTGATCGATCTTTTCTCCTGGCTTACGCTCGCTCTCACCAAATGTTACTTCAACTCCTTTTTCAACTTTTGGTTCTTGTTCCATATTTTTGTTTTTATTACACGCCATCCCGGCACCAATCTTATCCGCTGACCGCCATTCAGAAAGGGGGCGGGATTGGTGCGGGATAAGCATTTGTTTCCAATCGCTTCGCTCTTGGACAAATGCTTACATCTTCAACTCTATATCCACTCCGGACGGCAGATTCAGGTTCATAAGAGCATCAATTATCTTCGGTGTCGGGGCATCTATGTCTATGATTCTCTTGTGGGTTCTCATTTCAAACTGTTCTCTGGAATTCTTATCTATGAATGCCGAGCGATTGACTGTATATTTCGCAATTTCAGTCGGCAATGGCACCGGACCAATCGGATGGCCTCCATATCTTTCAATCGTTTCAACGATCTGGGCAGCGGACTTGTCTATGATTTTATTATCATAAGCCCGAAGCTTTATTCGTATTCTCTGACTTGTTTCTACTGTTTTTTTGGTGGCCATTTTACTTGGAAAGAACTTTTACCTACGAATTACTAATCTGCTACTAATGTACGAATGATTGAATGGATTGCATTAGTATATTCGTAAGTCATTCGTAATTAGTAGATTACTTGTTAATTTTGGTTACAACTCCCGCTCCAACGGTCTTGCCTCCCTCTCTGATAGCAAATCTCTGTTTTTCTTCCATGGCAATAGGAGCAATCAATTGGACTTTCAAATTTACCGTATCTCCGGGCATAACCATCTCGGTTCCTTCCGGCAATAAGACCTCTCCCGTAACATCAGTGGTTCGGAAATAGAACTGCGGTTTGTAGCCCTTGAAGAACGGGGTGTGTCTTCCGCCTTCTTCTTTTGTCAAAACATATATTTCTGCGTCAAAATCGGTATGAGGAGTAATCGTGCCCGGTTTAGCCAGCACTTGGCCTCTTTCAATTTCTTCTTTCTTGGTTCCTCTCAAAAGTATTCCGGCATTGTCTCCGGCCATACCTTCGTCCAATTGCTTGTTAAACATTTCGATACCGGTAACAACGGTCTTCGCTGTCGGTTTGATACCGACTATTTCAACTTCTTCGTTTATTTTAACCTTTCCTCTTTCAATTCTTCCGGTTACAACGGTTCCTCTTCCTTCAATTGAGAAGATGTCTTCAACGGGCATGAGGAATGGTTTTGCGGTGTCCCTAACCGGATCTGGGAAGAAAGTATCTATTGCATCCATCAAGTCCTTAATCGGCTTGGCCCATTGATCGTCTTTTGATTTAGTTTCAAGAGCTTTTAAGCCGGAACCACGGATAATCGGGGTCTTGTCTCCGGGAAATTGATATTTATTTAAGAGTTCTCTAATTTCGGCTTCAACCAAATCAACCATCTCGGCATCATCAACCTGATCAACTTTGTTTAAGAAAACGATAATGTTGGGAACACCCACCTGTCTGGCAAGCAAAATGTGTTCTCTGGTTTGAGGCATGGGACCGTCAGTAGCGGCAACAACCAAAATGGCTCCATCCATCTGGGCGGCGCCCGTAATCATATTTTTGATGTAGTCGGCATGACCCGGAGCATCAACGTGGGCATAGTGGCGCTTAGGCGTCTCATATTCGGAATGGTGCAAAGCAATGGTAATACCTCTGGCTTTTTCTTCAGGAGCATTGTCAATCTGGTCTACTCCTTCCTCTCGGGCAGAGTAACCCTCGGCCTTCATTAAATTTAATACATGCAAAATACCCGCTGTTAGCGTGGTTTTACCGTGATCAACGTGACCGATTGTGCCGACATTCAAGTGCAGCTTTGTTCTTTCAAATTTCCCTGCCATTTTTGATTAATAGCTTCGGAATCCAGAAACTATCTATTATTAAATATGTAATATCTATTTTAGCTGAATACTACTGATTAGTCAACTGTTATCATTTTTTCTTCCTTTTCTATCTCACCTTTCAAGGCAAGTATGTCCTTATTTATCCTTTCCAGTATCTCAAGCTCGTTATCAGGAAGAGTAGGTTTTACGGGGGCAATCCTCTCTTCACTATGGCTTATTCCGTTAGCAACTGCGTGGTTTATCTTGATTTCCTTCTCTTTTTCCTTGCTGCCCAAGACAAGGTCCTTATACATATCATAGTTCAAAATAACAAAAGACGGCTCGCCGTTATCCAGCACCAAAACCGCCGTAGAATGCTTTACCAATTTTTTGAGTTCGTCTATATTCATCACTGGAGTATATTATTAAAATATGAAAAAAAATGCAACCCAATATCTACACTTGTACACCAAATTAGGCATTTGCCTAATTTGGTGTACGTCAAAAAAGCTCACACAACCTCTACGCATGCTGCGGAGCATGCTTTTCTGAAATTCTACTGATTTCATAAAAGCATGCTCCCTCCGCCGGTTGTTTAATTGATAGTTGGCAACTGGCAATAGAAATTCAAACTTGTCTGAAACAAAATATCAGCTGTTTCATGGAATGATTCCCCGTCGTCACAAAGAAATAAATCGAGTTTAGCTGGAGCTTTATCTTCCTCAATAAAAGTGTATATTGAGATAATATATTATTGAGTTTTTACCATGACAAGTGTTTTAGATAAAACAAAAACATTAGTAGAATTAGCTGGAGAGTATTATCGACTTGATGACAGCGTTCTTATTGAGAGACCAGATGAGCTTTTGAGAATTACTGACATTGGAGATAAAGAAAAACATCCTCATAAAGAGCATAGAGTTTATGCTTCAAGGAGAGCAATAAAACACGTCGTTGAAAAAAGGAGACTAGAATTATCAAAAAACCACACTCCAGTAGAAGTTCTACAAAAAATTTGTTTCGCCGTAGAACAAATAGCAGAGGTTGTGGTTAATTTTGATAGGTATGAATATGAAATTGATGAAGAAAAACATTTTTATACAAAACATTATTCTGGTAACCCCTCTATACGCATTCTATGCCAACAAAAAGGCAAAACTCTTGAAATATGCTCTGTACATTTTATAAAACAGCAAAAAGAAAAATAAAAACATCACCCGAAGGTGATGTTTTTATTTTTGCTTGAGGTGACGGCAGGTGTATTGCTACACCATTCCACCTATGAGTACATCGTTTTATAGATGTCCGCAGCAAGCCGATTGTAAATTTTCTGTCGCCAAGCAATGGTTATACAATAACAAAAAAGACTGCTCTTGTCAACCTTGGGCTGATTCATAGAGGTCCCTCATGTCTTAATTGTAAAACAATCAACAACCTTATCAAGTGGATAAGTTAGCGCATATTGGTAGGAACGTCAATGGACGGGGCAAACACTTAAACAAGCAAGGCCTGTTTTATGGTACTTTTATATCCCTCCTCGCCTCGTCAAATGACAGAAAAAGAGTGAGGCTACGCTAAAAACTATATTTTCCAAATTCTCGTGTCCTTGCCAGGCTCCTTTACTCCTATCAAGCGTTGGTGTGTATAGAAATTATTTCGATCAAAAACTTCCTCCCAAATATCATCACAGTATGAACACCTTCTATAGACCCCTCCAACTTTAATAAGTTTCTGTTGAATTTCTTTCGGAAATTTATTGAAATCAAATTCTACGATTCTTGGACGAGCTGCAGAGCATTGATGCGCAGAAACTATTGTTTTTTTCTGTTTCGCCATTCTTGAATAATTATTTAATTAATTTCCGAATTTCAACCTCTGGGACAACTATGGAATTGTTAATGTTAATAAACGTAGACACCCTCGATGGGTAGAGTTCTAACAGAACGCTTGGGGTAATGCTATAGTAGACGATTCCATCGACTATTTTGGAGGTTCGTTCCACTGGGCAGCTTGGAATAAGTTCATAGTTCACGTTTGCAACCGTAAAGCTTAAAAGAGAGTTGTTTTTAGAACCGTACAGTTTGTACGTTTGATTATATCCCCGAATCTTATCATTCCATTTTATTTTTGTCATTCTTAGTGTGTCAGTATCTGTAGCACAAAGATCTATTAACAAACTACTCGGGGATGGAGAAATAAAAACAATATCTGAATTAGAGTCACTTAAATACGCACAACTCGAAATAGTTTCTGAAAGAGGTATATTAACCATCTTGATTGCCGTTTTATCCTCATTTAAAACTTCTTTTGTTTGTGAACTGGAAATATTTTTAGCCTTTTCACAAAAAGTTTTCAAACTGTCTAATATGGGATTATTTAAAAAATCTCTTGCTATGGTTTGTGTCTCGGTATATCCCACAGGTGTTGGAGTTGCAACGGGTGTGGACATTGGACACTTTTGTTTTGCTTCTAAGTATAGGGCGTATTGATTTTTGGTACTTTCTAATACACCCTCGGCTGTTGGAGGATATTGCTTATAGTATTCTATCGCTTCCTCTATTTGCATCTCTCTTCCGGCTACTACTCGCCTTGATAGATTACTTATTTTATTACAATCATATGTTGAAGTTGGTGTCGATATAGGTGTCGGGGTCAATGTGGGTATGGAAGTGGTAATTGTTGAAGGAATTGGAATTTGAAATTTAATAATCTGTTTTGAGACTAGTTTGGGAGTAGCTGAAGCTGAAACTATCGCAGTCGGAATTGGCGTTAAAACAACTATCGGAATCGGAGAAACGGCGGGAGATGTAATTCCTAAAAATATTGAGGTGCTAATAATGATTTTTGCTATCCAATGAAACATGGCTATATAATACCACAAAATTGATAATTCATCAACCTAAAATCTAAGCGGAGCCCCATTACTTTGATGTCACTTGACGAGCCGAGAAAATTTACGAAGGTGGAATAAGATTTTATCCAAAATAACAGGTCGAGCGCCCCGCCTATCGTAAGATGGACGGGGAGGCAAGCGAGGGTTACATATTATTTTGGCAATAAAATCCATTTCTATCCTGAGTAAATTTTTGAGATGAGGAACCGTGACAGAAAAGTGATGGGGCGGAGCGCCTATTTTTTGCCTTCCTTGATGAGTTCCGCGATACTATTCGGAACCGGTTCGTAGTGGTCAAATTCCATGTTGAAGGTTCCCCGTCCTTCGGTCAGAGACCTCACGGATGTGGCATAGCCGAACATTTCCGACAGCGGAACCCTGGCATCAATGACTTTCAAATTCATCGGACTTCTGTCGTTAATACCTAATACTTGCCCTCTTCGGGAAGAAATATCTCCGGTCGCTTCACCCATGAAAGTATCTGGAACAATAATTTCCACTTTCATTATCGGCTCCAGTAAAATCGGTTTTGCTCTTTTAACGGCTTCCTGAAGGGCTATGGCTCCGGCAATTTTGAAAGCAATTTCAGAAGAGTCAACTTCGTGGTAAGAACCGTCGTACAACGTAACCTGCATATCCACAACAGGAAACCCGGCAATAACTCCCTTGTCCAACGCCTCCTTAACTCCTTTTTCAACCGGAGTAATAAATTCTTCAGGAATAGAACCGCCCTTGATGGCATCAATAAATTCAAAGCCCGCTCCCCGTTCTTTTGGTTCTACGCGTAGCCAAACATGGCCATATTGTCCGCGACCTCCCGATTGCTTGATGTATTTTCCTTCTGCTTGGGATTTGTCGGAAATAGTTTCTTTGTAGGCAACCTGTGGCCGGCCGACATTTACATTAACGCCGAATTCCCTTTTCATGCGATCCACGATAATTTCCAGATGCAATTCTCCCATTCCGGAAATAATTGTTTCCGCGGTTTCTTCGTCGCTTCTTATTTTGAAAGTCGGATCTTCATCGGATAATTTTTTAAGCGATATGCCCATCTTTTCCTGGTCAGCTTTGGTCTTCGGCTCTATGCGCAAAGAAATAACCGGTTCCGGAAATTCAATCCTCTCCAGAAAAACAGGGTGGTCGGGATCGCAAAGAGTGTCTCCTGTTCTTGTGGCTTTCATCCCAACTGTTGCCACGATATCTCCGGCCAGAACATCTTTAATTTCTTTTCTTTCGTTGGCATGCATCCGAACCAATCGGCTGATACGCTCTTGTTGATTGCTTGTTGTGTTTAATACATAAGACCCACTGTTTAAAGTTCCAGAATAAACACGAAAGAATGTAAGCTGTCCCATATAAGGGTCTGTGGCAACTTTAAAAGCAAGCGCCACAAACGGAACATTGTCTAATGGTTCGCATTTTACGTTTTCTCCTGTTTTGGCGTCGTGTGCCGTTAAAGGAGGCACATCAACCGGTGACGGCAAATAATAAACAACGGCATCAAGCATGAACTGAACGCCCTTATTTTTAAGAGCCGAGCCCGTAAACACGGGGACTATTTTATTTTCAATCGTAGCTTTTCTTAAAATTTCTTTTAATTTTTCTGTCGGGATTTCTTTTCCTTCAAGATATCGGTTCATGGCCTCATCGTCATTCTCAACAATTTTCTCAACCAAAACTCCGTGGAGCTCTTTTACTTTTTCCGCGATGTGTTCCGGTATCGGTTGTTCAACCACTTTTTCTCCGTGTTCGCCCTTAAAAATATAATATTTTTGAGTCAAAAGATCGGCGACACCCGTGAACTGGTCCTCTTCTCCGTCGGGTATCTGCATTCTGACGGCATTAGGCGTAAGCCGGTCCAAAATGGACTGATATGATCTTTCAAAAGAAGCACCAAGACGGTCAAGCTTATTAATAAAACAAATTCTCGGTACTTTATAATCGTCGGCGTAGCGCCAGTTTGTTTCTGATTGCGGTTCAACTCCGGCCACTCCGTCAAAAACCACAACCGCACCGTCCAACACTCTCAATGAGCGTTTTACTTCAACGGTAAAATCAATATGCCCCGGCGTATCAATAAGATTAAATTTATATTCGTTATCTTTATTTTTCGGCAAACCCAAAGGAGTCCAAAAGGCGGTTGTGGCGGCCGAGGTGATGGTAATACCTCTTTCCCTCTCCTGTTCCATCCAATCCATTACCGTATCTCCTTCATGGACCTCTCCTATTTTGTGGGAGACACCTGTATAAAAAAGCACCCGTTCAGAAACGGTTGTTTTTCCGGCATCAATATGGGCAATAATGCCAATATTTCTGGTTTTATCGATAGCGTAGTCGCGCATAATAGTTTATAAAGTTGAAAGTTCTTAAGGTTTATAAAGTTTTTATTAATCCTGAAAGGAGTTTTGATATTTCAACCGATTTAGTTTGAATGTCTTTAAAATCTTTTTCTGACACATATCGACAAGATAGGGCAAGATTGGCCATAGAACGAACTTCTCCGCAAGACCCTTTTGCTATAAACAAGAACTGTTTAAACTCGTTATTGCTTTTTCTTTCAAAACCTTCAGCGATATTATTACTTATACTTACCACAGCTCTCTGAATCTGGTCTTTAAAACCGTAATCTTTATTATTTCTAAATAATTCGTAAATCAGTTTTGCTAAATACTGAGACTTTTGCCAAGAAATTATATCTTCAAAACTACCAATTTTCATGCTTTACTTTTAATCTACGACTGGTAAATATGCGCATCGACACCAACCAGTCGGAGCATTGGGGTTAAATTTAAAATCACACTCTTTATTTGGCAGAGGATGAATTTTTAATGCTTCTGCGATCGTAAAAATTTTACCATCCAATTTACTGCAAACTGAACAGGATTGTCCTTTTGCGCTTGATATCTGAATTTTATTAATTACTTTCCCTTTTTTGTAATTTTGAAGTTCTGTGTCATAAATAATCTGCTGATACCTTTGTGAATTTTTACCAGAATTATGTATATATAAAGCCTGGCTAAAATAAATACTAGACATGGCTCCCCAATCACCTTTTTTCATAGCATCCACAAGAAGTTGCTGGGCTGTGCCCCAGAGTAAATCGCCCTCGGCCGGTTCAAAACCCCATTTCTTGGTCAATTCCACTTTTCTATCTTCATATATCGAATTAAAACTATCGAAGGCACTTTTTAAGTTACTTCTAAATCCGCTTTCGGCATGACGCTTTTGTTTTTCTTTATCAGATAATTTAGGTTTTTTGATTTTAACCATGACTCTACTTTTAACTTTACGAACTTGATGAACTTTTAACTTGCGCACTGTGCGTTACCAGGCGAAGTGGGCAAAGGCCTTATTAGCTTCGGCCATTCGATGGACGTCGGTCTTTTTCTTGACTGCTCCGCCGGTATTATTAAACGCATTCATTAGTTCATCAGCAAGCTTTTCCTCGGTGGCTTTTCCTTTTTGGTTGCGGACGGAATCAACTATCCACCTGATTGCCAAAGTTGTTTTTCTTTCCGGTCTAACTTCAATAGGAACCTGATAATTGGCGCCTCCGATTCTTCGTGATTTTAATTCCATTTGAGGGCCGGCATTGGCAATGGCCTGATCCAAAACTTCCATAGCCGGTTTGTTTAATTTCTTTTCGGCTCTTTCAAGGGCTCCGTACACAATCTTCATGGCAATCGCCTTTTTTCCGGAATACATTATCTTGTTTATGAATTTGGCAACCAAAAGAGATGAATATTTTGTGTCCGGCTCAACAAGTGTTTTGTGTTTTATTGGTCTACGCATTTATTTAAAATTATTTGGGTCTTTTTGCTCCGTATTTAGATCTCTGTTGTTTTCGGCCTTCAACTCCGGAAGAATCCAAAACGCCTCTTACTATATGATACCGCACACCCGGCAAATCTTTTACTCTTCCGCCCCTTAACACAACCACCGAGTGTTCCTGCAAATTGTGACCGATACCAGGAATATAAGCGGTAACTTCCATTCCATTGGTCAACCGGACCCTGGCGATCTTTCTCAAAGCAGAATTCGGCTTCTTCGGCGTAGTTGTTCTGACGGATAAACAGACTCCCCTCTTAAACGGAGCCGGGTAATAAACCGGTCTGTTCTTTAAAGAGTTGAATCCGTAAATCAAAGCCGGCGACTTTGTCTTCGCTCTGGCTATTTTTCTCGGATTTTTTAATAATTGACGAAAAGTGGGCATACAAAAAGACCCTTAGGTCTTATGAAGTATATCAAACAATTGAAACGACTGTCAATTATTTCAACAGTTCACACAACCTCCATGCATGCTGCGTAGAACCATTTTTAAAAATACTACTGATTTTAAAAAATGGTTCTACCTCCGCCTGTTGCTTTGGTGATAGGTGGCAATTAGCAACAGAAAGTCAAACTATCAAGCAATCAAGGTTCAACCTTGAATTCAGAGCAAGGTTCATCCTTGAAATCAGAACATCGTCTCTAAAAAAAGGAGCCCCAGGAAATGGGGCTCTCAGAACAGACAGTTATCTATTGTATGATCTACTTATTACTTGCTCGAGAATTGGAAAGAAACTTTTTGGCGTCAATGACATACTCTTCGCCGACACCTTTGCACACTTTCCAGTTGGGACGCTCTTCGGCCTCTTCCTGAAGACCGGTGATTATCCTGGCAACCTTCTTGGCCCGTGCTTCGGTCCCGACAATAAACATGACATGTTCGAACACACCATGTGTGAACTCGATTCCATGGCAGTAGACCCGGGGAACTTTGATTGACCACGTATGGCGAGGAAGTTTTGACTGTACTGCCAAGGTCGAATCGGCTACTCGTTGCTTCATGAAAGAAGCTTGTTCAGATACCCTCTCCTTGAGAAGTGTTGACGTTCCTTCTTGTGGATGCGTTCTCATGCCTACCTCCTTGTTAAGAGTTCGCTTGCTTAATAGTACCACAAGTGATTTATTTGTCAATTTTTAAAACTTAGGTATCGCTATAATTTAAAGATTAATACCGGTAATAATCCTATACAAAATTGATACTAATGGAAATATCAGAGGGAAAATAAATATGATAAATACAAATAAGAGTGGCAAGCTGTATCTATAGAGAAAGACTTTCAATGCATTGAACCGGGCCGGAAGAAAAGTCATCAAAAGCCAGTGGCCATCCAGAGGCGGGATAGGAAAAAGATTTCCACGTTTGGAAGTTCAACTTCTAAACATACCTTCATAAAAGCATGCTCCCTCCGTCGGTTGCTTAGGTGGTAAGTGATGATTGGCAAGAGAGGGTCAAATTATCAAAAAATAAAAGGCGCCCTAATCGGTGCCCTTGGTTTTATTTTGAGAAATTGCCCAGGCAATTTCGCTCAAACCATCTGCCACAAAACCTATAACTACTACTGCCAGACCAGCTAAAACACCCCAGCCACCCGCAGCAATGCCGCCAATAATTCCAAAAATTACTAAACCCAGAATCTGTCCACCAACCTTGTTGCTCATAGCCAATCCTCCATTTCAACAAACTGCAATCAAACTTAGTGTATCAATCCACTTTTGTCAAGCCCACTGGAATTTACAAATTAATTCCCATTATAAGTTTATAGAGAACCGAGACCAGTGGAAATATCAACGGGAAAATAAATATTATTTCAAATGTCTATGTCGAGGTCAAAATGAGAAAAATTTTGATAACTCCTTTTTAATTGCCTTTAACTTATTCTGCGATATCCTCCCTTTTCGAGAAAGTACTCTCTTGTTGGACACTATCCTAATTTGATGAAGGCAAAGTGCGGTTGTTATGTTTTTCCACGTAAAAGGCACATATCCGGCAATATCTTTTACCTTTGTAGACATCGGTATTATTAGAGCAAGGTGCGACCCGATAACATGCAAAATTAACGCAGGTCGAGTAAAAGACAATCCCTTACCATCAATTTCGCTTCCTATGTTAATACCAAAAGAGACCCAACGAATTTCTCCGGCACGAATATTTACCGTCCGTTCTTCTTGATGAACTCGCTTTTTAACCTCATTCCACTTGTCGAAATCTTTGAAATACATAATATACAACGTTTACGGCTCCCTTGCGGGAGCCGTTGACGCCTTACGGCGATGGTATTTACAGTATAGCAGGTCTGAAAAAACAATCAAGACCACCTTAAAGTTAAAGATTTATGCCCGTTATGAGCTTATACAGAATTGAAACTAATGGAAATATCAGCGGGAAAATGAATATTATAAAGATGAACAGAAGGAGCAAGCTATACCTGTAGAGAAAAACTTTAACGACATTAAATTGGACCGGAAGAAATGTCATCAAAAGCCAGTGGCCATCTAAAGGTGGGATTGGGAAAAGATTAAAGATAGCCAACACAAGATTCAGAAGAATTATGAACGAGAATAGTTGAGGTATCAGGGAAGAAGAAAATATGTCGGGCATTAAGCGTAAGCTTAATCCAAATATCAAAGCCAGAACTATATTTGAGGCCGGGCCAGCAAGAGCGACTTTGGCCGGACCGTATTTCTTGTCGCTCAAATTTTGAGGATTATACGGAACAGGTTTGGCATAGCCAATAAGAAACGGGGAACGCGCCAAAAACAAAAGAAGTGGCAAAAGAACCGAACCAAACATGTCCAAATGTTTTAGAGGGTTCAAGGTCAGCCGGCCAAGATTTTTGGCGGTAGGATCCCCCAAAGAATCGGCCATAAGACCATGGCTAACCTCGTGGATAACCACGGAGTAAAGCAGGACAACAATATAAAAAATTGGAAGTAATAATGTCTCCATACTTGAAATCCTATCAATTTTGTTGTAATATGTAAATCTTATGACTAAATGCCCTCAATGCGGTAAAAAACCGATAATGTCTACAACACGAGTTTTGCTTCGCGGTCATTATAATCCGACTTCCAAATCAAAAAGATATCCCAACCTTCAGTGGGCCAAAGTTAACGGCAAAAGGACTAAAATCTGCACCGACTGCATAAAAACTCTCAATAAGGCAAAATAAAGTGTTCAAGGAAACACCTCCAAACCAAACAAAGGACAACAGAACCTCAAATGGCAATGAGCTCCTTTCAAATTCTGAAATTAAAGCTTTTGACCTATTAGTTCCCAAACACAAAGCATTGGCAATCAACCCAAACACATTTACCAGTAAATATAGCCCTGAAAAAATTGCTAACAATAAGAAATATGTTAAGGAAAGAAAACTACAATTCCATGAACAGGGAACTGAATCTACTAAAAGGGCCCAAATACTAGAAGCGATAATGGCTGAACAAATAGAGCTAAGCGACTGGTTTGGTTCTGATGTTCTTACAATATTACCAGCAGAATATGACGACCTACACAATGGCATAGATATGGTCGTTGAATTTGCTCATGAGTCAGAAGGATCAGAGGATTTTAAATACTTAGCTTTAGG
>Ga0209541_10004013_pt1 | contig 26442 bp, 30 predicted proteins | sample RifCSPlowO2_01_FD_184027 | JGI IMG/M metagenome (GOLD analysis project Ga0209541, IMG submission 184027) | Groundwater microbial communities from Rifle, Colorado - Rifle CSP2_plank lowO2_0.1 (SPAdes) (version 2) | ecosystem: Environmental > Aquatic > Deep subsurface > Groundwater | place... | reverse complement strand
CCAGGCATGATACAAGAAGCAAAAATTAAGTTCTGGGCATATCAAAGAATCAAACGCTATGGGGAGCATAGCAAAGCTATGCTTCAATTATGCAACACAGCAACTCAAACCCCATTTTTTCCAGAATTTTGGTAATTTCCTTTGCTTTCATCAAAGGCAACTTGTCAGACATCCCTATGCCTCGACTTCAATGTGCTGTAAACTCAAAAATTTAATTCTTTCTTCGGGTATTCCTTTAACTTCCAGATACAATGAAATGGCCTCTTTTGTCCGTTCCATAAGTTCATCGTACGTTTTTGCCTGGGTATGGCATCCCGGAAGCTCCACTACTTCTGAAATTAAGTAACCATCTTCCCCCTGTTCTACCAATACAGTAAACTTTTGTGTCATAGAGAAGGCTTATGTTTAATAGTATATATAATTTTCGTTAGAAAATTACTAGCCTGTTTAGTAGTGATATTCCCTTATCTTAGTTGTAATTCTCTTTGCACTTTTGCCGCTTTTTCCGCCGGTTCCAACCAAGAAACTTTACTTTGAGGATTTTGAGGAAAAACGATACCTGCCGCCGGTTTGTCCCAAGATAGTTCATCCGAAATTTTATAATCGATAGATTCCCGATTTTCCACAAATCCGTAGGAAGGATCCCCCGGTCTAATGTGGCTGTAATCCAATTCCACCGCCAAAAGACGGAATTTACGCAGTCCTTCTGCTAGGCGGTCAGTTTCTGGCTGATAGTAGCGCAGATTCTTTCCAAATTCATCAACGACTGCTTTCTCTATACCACGAAGATGAAGCATTTGGTTGATCTGTAGGGGTGTGTACCGTTTGAGGCTTTTGTCTGCCCTCCAGGAAAGGTTACGGTCAACCATGCGCACGAACGATGTTTTTCCATCCTTGTACAGCACCGCTGCCGTATAGGTCCCGCGGGCAGCACTTTGGAACATCTGTTGCTTGAAAGCATCGATGGGTTGAAAAAAGTTAGCTACAACTACATCAATAGTGCTAAGAGTCGGAGTAGAGTTCTCACGAACCAGAACATTTGCCTCCCCTTGACGCTGAACCGCATATAACCCCGAATCTTCCAGACGGTCGCAAAGGTATTGAACTGCTCTTTTTTTCTCGGTACGAGTAACCATCAGAACCAAAAAATCAACCTTATTTAACTCTTTTTTGTTATCTTTAATAGGTAGTTACAATGGAAAGATTTATAAATAAACTCCCTTTTTTCAGAGATAATGAATTCAGAACAAGCCAGATTAATCCGAAACTATGAAAGAGTTCCTACCACTCGAGGCAGTCAGATAGGTCTTCTGATGGTTATGGGATATACAAAATTATGTGGTCGTCCTTTAGAAATGTGTGAAGATAAACAAATTCATGCGGTTGCACGAAGATTATACCAAAAAGCACTGGACTTTAAGCTACCCCCAGAATTATCCTCAGAAGAACAACTTAGGAATCAGAGAAAGAGCTTCTTAGCTCGTGATTATCGCGCCTGGGCTGATAACTTATATGAAATTTTTAACATCCAACCAAACCAGCGTGATAGATATTCCCCAGCTGATCTAGAAGCACAATTATTGGAATAAAACTTTTATAAATTTCTCGGTACTAAATAACGCTGACCAGAAACTGTTGTATCTCACTCACTTTATGCGGATTCAAAGAAAGATGGTCATCAGATCCTCCCCCAGTTCTCTTCGCTAAAACTATAATCCATTCATCATTCACTAATTCTTTCAATGCTTTCTCAATTGCTTTCTTTCCTTGATGTGTATTTCGATAATGTTCTGGAATACCTTTCATAACAAAATCGAAAGGAGTGTGTTTCCCACCCCAAACATTGCCCCGAATCAACTTCTGAAGAATCAGTTTTTTCAAAGTATCTATCTCATCCATAGTTTATTGATATGAAACATATTAATAACTGTTTCCTTCACTTTTTATATATCGATATACAATAACAAAAGATTTAAATAGTAGCTTAATTTTACAACGAACATGAAAGAAGAATCACTTTTTCTGGACTATGTAGGTGACAATCCGCGGATGAGGATAGTACAATACTTCATCGAAGGCCGTGATTTTGACTACACCCTCACTGACTTATTGAATGCTGGTATAAGTTGGGGAACGTTAAATACCTTAGTCCCTAAGCTGTTAGAATTAGGAATTATCGTCAAAACCAGAAAAATTGGCCGAGCTACACTCTACAAAATTAATCAACAGAACATAGCGGTCAAACAATTAATTAACCTATATGATAGTTTACTGATAGAAAAACTCAGCTCCTTAGAGCAGGAAACCTTAATTCCAGCATAAAATGAAACAGAATAATCTGCACAGTGTACCATAGAGCATCCTAACTCCTTGTTGGAGTACTCATTGTAGTTGCTTGACAGGTGACTACAGCGACGGGGTGCGGTGGTATTCACCATGGCACAAAAGAGATGGAAAGGTAAGAGTGGTTACGTTACCCCTAGTTTAACTATATCAAAAAAAGAATTAATTCTGTATGATTTATTCTTAAATCCAATTTACGATAATTGGGAAGACTGGCGTGACGGCATGCGTGATTGGTTTGGTGATAATAAATTAATTAAGAAATTGAATGCAACTATGAAGCAGGTGTATAGCGAGAATTATGAAAAAAGAATAAGAATGAACCAAAAACAAAAGAGATTGCTTCTCAGAAGGAAAGTGAGAAAAAATATCCTGCGAGGAAAGAAATAAACACCGTATCTTTTCAGACCTCTTTCCCCACAAAAATATTATGCTTATCCCGCAGAATTTTTACTTTTATTTTCTTCTCTTTCACCAACTTCGCTCCCGGAACCGAAATATTCCTTCCCCCAGCAACAGCAATCACCGAGTTCGGAAAACGATCGATACATTTCATGGTTGCAGTAATAACCTCCCCCTCCACAAATGGTTTTGGCAGCTCCCGAGTCTTTCTCACCTTAAAATCATCTTTACTTAATTTTAATTTAATATCATACTTCTTTTCCAATTTTTCAAGCAAAGCATAAAAATCCACCCAAGGAATCTCTGCCCCAGGATTTCGCCCCGTCTTATACCGCAGAAAATTCTGAATTCCCAGTATTGGCTGCACCGGAAGTGTTTTCATCCATATAATAATCTTCTCTATCTCCTGCTCATTATACCCTAAAGTTAAAACCGGCGCTACAATCACTTTTAATTTCAAAGAAGCATAGGCAATAACTTCTTTGATATGCTCAACCTTATACGATTTCACTCCCGCAACTTTCTTCGCCACATCTTCATCGATCGCATCCAGCGATAGATTCAACTGCAATTTTGTACAGCCAGCCAGTTTATCAATTTTCTCTTTATTGAGCAAAGTCCCATTGGTATCAATGGAAATGGTATGTACCTGAGCCAGTTGCTGTAAATCGCAAATCAAATTCTCCATGTCTGCATACAAAAAGGGCTCCCCTTGCACCCCTATATGAATTTCCACCGGCTCAGCAACGAATTCCAGCAATTTCTGCAATTCTTCTACCAAATACTCTTTCTCAATCACAAAATCATTCTTAGTTGACGACAACCCTTCCGAGATAGAACAATACACACAATCCAAGTTACAGGCATTGTTGGTTTTAATTTCGATAATAGACGAATTGCGATAGACTATCCCAAAAGCAACGTTGCCGATAAGCGGGATGCCGGAATTGCGATGGATGTACGTCGCCTTATTTCCCGTCAGCTTGGTTTTCAGCGTTTCAAAATAGGTATTGAGCAAAAACGAAAATTTCACCCGGGCTTTTTCCTCCTCCAGCTTCTCAAAAGCAATGGCATGCCCATCCACCATTGAAAATGGAGCAATATGCTCCAGTTCAGAAAGGGGAATTTTGGTAGTAAAGAGATGTAATAAATCAACTTGGAGAAATTCAGGATGTTCCTGAAAGGTAAGTGTTTCGAAAGTAAGGGTAGACATGGGAGAGGTGTATCAATTCTATTTTTATGCTTATCGCAGCCATTCTTTCACAAATTGTTGAAAATGGTTATAATCGAGACCAGTGACAATCTTATTTTCCTGAAAAACTCTGGGCCAGAATTCCACTAACTCTGTCAAATACGGTGTACTCAGCGGTGAATGCGGTACCATCTGTTGTAATCTCATGGAAAGGGCCATTTTCACCTCAAAAAGACCCTTTTTCTTTATAAATTTTGCTATAATTTATCACTAAATAATAAAAACAAATTGAGATGCTCATTTTCCTCAACAACAAACTTTAAAAGTAAGGAAACTTCTGGATTTTGGGGTGGCTATGGACGAAATACGAATAACACTCGAAACGCTGTACGATATTCTGCGCAACGAAAAGAAGAAAGAGGACCTTCAGAAGCTGGAAGCCACTTTTTTCATTGATGTAGTGAGCTACCTGCGGGAAAAAAATGCCCTGCTGGAAAGCAAAGCCCAAGAAAAGAATATCTTCGCTTCTGGCGAGCGGGATAAATTGGAATATGAACTGCGCAGCATCAAGCGAATTCTCAAAGAAATATACGAAAAAAGAGAAAAGAAAATCATGGACATCGCCCTCAACAAAAGCCGCACCGGATCAGACATCATTGATATTAGCGCCATGCTGCTGGAAGAGAAAGAATTTTATCATCAACTCCTCGACATTCTCAACAGCTATCGAAAGGGCATCATCCACCGCCTCTTCCAAGCCCAGCTACCGGAAATTCACACGGAAAGTAAACCGAGGGAAATAGCATCTTCCATCCCCAACACTTTTGCCCGTTTCCAAAATGCGGTAGAAGCAGAAAACGACGATGACACCCCGGCATCTTCAACTACAGAAAAAGCCAGCGCCCCAGCATTAACTAAAATCCGCTTCCTCCACCCCATGCCCAGCTTCATCTGGAAAGACATGAAAGTCTACGGGCCATTTAACGCCAATCAAGAAACCAACATCTTTCCGGAAGTCGCTGATTTAATTGTCCGCAAAGGACGGGCGGTGAAAGTCTAATTTATATATCCATAACAACTACAGGAGAATTTACCATGACCACATTTAATCTTGAAGAAATTCCAGTTGAATATTTATCAACTCTGATGAGTCTGGTAGCGAAAAACTATATTCAAGCAAGTGTAGATCGCAGATTAACTGAAACAGGTTGGCAAACGGTAGCCCCCTATTTTTCAAATCTAAATTTAGAGCATATTCTCAAGGTAGTGAGAGTATTTAGCCATGATAGGAAAGAAATAGTTAAAACTGATTCTTTTGTCTATGAAACAGCTGATCTGCTCAGTACCATCACCACTTCCCCTGACAAAGAAAAAATTGAAATTGAGCAACGCAGAATGAATATCCACGCAGGTGTATATGTACTTGCAGCGATCTACGTTTTACAAGAAGCTGATAAAAAGTCATTAGTAGAAATCAATCCACGTTCTGCACCTCGTGATGGAAATTATTATATTCGCTATAATTTCTCTCTTACTCCTTAATTTTCCCATCCTAAGAAGATCAGTTAAATATATAAAAAAACAGTAAATTTGAAACACCATGCAAAAAATCCTCACAGCTGACCGCTCCGAAACCTACCTCAATGAAGAAGTTGGAGAATGTTATCATTCACTCAAAGGAGCAGCAGAGGAAGCAACACAAAAGTATGTCATTCCATGTAAGATAAAAGAGTTAGCCAAAACTGGCAAAATCAGAATCCTTGATGTCTGCTTTGGCCTGGGCTATAATTCCGCCATGGCAATTTCTATAGCCCTAGAAGAAAACCATCAGTGTGAAATTGAAGTCATCGGATTGGAATACGATCCAGAAATCATCAACAAAATTCAGGAAGTAAGTCCACCCATCACTTTTTTCTCCCACTATAAGAAACTAACCCCCACCAATCTTGAATTCCAGCACGGCAAAGTAAAAGTAAAAGTCCTCTTAGGCGATGCCAATGAAACAGCTAAGCAACTAACTGAAAATCATTTTGACGCTATTTTTTTTGACCCCTTCTCCCCCAAGACCGCGCCAGAGATGTGGCAAGTTCATTTATTTCAGGAAATGTGGCGGGTCATGAAATCAACCGGCATCCTGGCAACCTACTCCTGCGCCCGTATGGCCCGGGATAATATGGCAGCAGCAGGTCTGATGTACGACGACGGGCCTATCTGGGGACGGCGAGGGCCGGGAACGATTGCGACGAAGTGGACATCAATTTTCTGAGCTGTAGAAATAATACTCTTTTGTACTTTCTCTAACGTAATTTTTCTTTGAGCATGAGACAAGAGTTGGTATTTCTCATTAAGCAGAGCAATTTTCATTGAAGTTTGACCAATATCAAACGAAAGCACCTTGTTGGAAGCATCCATATATCCAAAAAAAGAGAATCTATTTAATAAATTTATTACTTAAAAGTACTATTTCTTCTTATTCCTTCCCCTTCCCCTCACCTGCTCAAAACGCCCTAGAACTTTGACAGCATCCGGATACGCTTTCTCGTACCCTTCCAGCACTTTCTCAAAGATCTTCGGATATAACTGATAATGCTTGCTCTCAAGCGCCCTGTCAAGTAAAAATAAATCAACCGCCTTATCTTCAATTTTCTCAGAAAAAGAAGACAACCCAAAATCAATAAATTTCAAAAAACCCGTATTGGTCTCCACCATCATATTAGACGTAGTCAAATCCCCATGAACCAAATGATGAGCATGCAGCTTCCCAATTTTTTCTCCCATTTCAAAAGCTAAGTTCTGAAACTCATCTCCTCTTTCCAATACATCCCGCAATTTTTCGCCAGGAACAAAATCCATCACAATCGACATGCGCTGGTCAGAAAAATCCTGCAGACGCGGAGCTGGAAACTGCATTTCTTCTAAACGCTCCAACACCTTCGCTTCCCGCCTGGTTCGAAACTTTCGCAGTGATTCATCTAATTGCGGCAAGCGATACGCTTTGCTCAGCCGCTCTTTGATAATCGTTCCCCTATCTCGAAACAAGATTGCTTCTGCTCCTTGGGCTATTTGGTTCATAGTCATAGGTATTCACCTGTGATTTAAAAAGCTTGCTCTTCAAGAAGTATGGTATCCTTATTTCGTTCCTGACAATCATCACACCCTTCTAAATGCTTCTGAGTTATTTCCTTCAATTCCGGACTCCGCATATGATTGAGTTTAAGCCCATGCACTAAGTGGAAATCAAACTGACAGGTTCTCGTCGCCATTTTTTCCAAACTGTGCCGTACCATCAGTTCCAGGGAAGAATGAGATGTATAATCCCGTGGAACCAGATAATGAACTCTTCCCGTAAGATCACGTTGAGCCCGTTCTTTATGCTCATTATCCCCGCACGGGTATACTCCAATCGCAATCCCTCCCCGCTCTAGAATAAAGTTAAACTTTCGCCTATCCGATGAGCCATCACCAATGACAATGACGTTTTCGTAAGTAATGTGATAATCATCAATGGATACATCTTCATGCACGTCTGTTCCTTTGCATATTTTAATGATTTCCTCCCTTTTACTATTAGGATCAACAATCGTTTTAATTCGTTCAATCCCTTGAGAGCCTTCCAGGAAGGTGCCGGAACGAATCGATGCCAGATAAGGTGTAAGAGAAGTTCCTTCAATTAACGGACTAAATCCCGCACTAATAACATGATGCGATAAATCTAAAGACAATTCCCGTGCATAGTCAGTCATTCGTGGAAACCACTCCGGCAAGCCCGGTGCAAGCTGAATTTGAGGACCATACACCCGGCGGAGGCGCTCATTGGTCAAATTAGGAAAAATATCCTGTGCATCACGCAGAACCTGCTGCATCGCTCCTACACCGACATCGATACCCTGGCCGCTGCAGAGAGTAGGAAAGTAATCATCAATGGAAGTAATCCCGTACTTTTTCCGGATACCATCCGCGAATTCCCGGAAAATAGGAAACTGCTGATATTCTTCGCTCAGAGTTAAATCAAAATCATAAATACAAGCCACCTTCAGTTTCCCAGCCATGTAAAAATCAGAGAAAGCAGAGTTATATAAAAATTTAGATGATTGAGCACTCTAAATGAAATAACTATATTTGTTTCAAAATCCCATCAATTTGCCTTTTCAATTCTGCTTTCTGTAAAAATCCCACAATCCTATCAACTTCTTCCCCTTTATGAAAGACAATCAAACAGGGAATCCCGGTAATCTGATTCTGACCACCAATATCTGGATAATCTTCCACTGAAATCTTGGCAAACTTTAGTTTCCCGGTATATTCTTTGCTCAATTCTTCAAACACCGGCGCCATCATCTTGCACGGCCCGCACCACTCCGCCCAAAAATCAACAATAACCGGAGTTTTAGACTGAAGAACTTCCGACTCAAATTTTGCTGCATCCAGTTCCAAGACCATAGAGCAACTTCATAGCAGCACTTATTAATAAATTCTTCTTTTTTGAGGCACAATATGTTATGTGAGTGATGGCTTGGTCAAGAGGTGAACCAAGAACTACTGTTGTTAATGAGAATTTATTGGTGCTTTCCTTCTCACAAAACTAACCTTCTTTGGATGACACCTATCACAAGGAAAGCACGAGGTGAACGACCTGCCATCACTCACTTTTTGGATTGTGCCTTTTTTGAGTTCAAATAAGTATTTTCAACCACCCGAACGAAAGAGGTTGTTGCGAAAGTAGGGATTAGCATCAATTCACGAGTGATATAATCAATCATCACCTTGATTGCGGGGTGGGATGGCTCCTACGGAGGGGAACCGCATTACGGTGTAACATCAGAAGAGCGAGTCGATGCTAATCCAAAAGTTAGTTTCGCAACAACCTCCGAACGAAAGAAAGCTTTATAAACCTCATTCCCCATCTCCGAAAAAGAATAAAAATGGTGAAGATGATTTATAGAGTAGTACTATTTTTAGTATTGCTGCTGGCAGTAAGTCCTTTCACCCTGGCCGAGGTCCAAAATGACTGCATCTACTATTTCTATGGGGCTAATTGTGACCATTGTCCTTTAGTAAATGATTTCGTCAAACAGCTGGAATTAAAATACCCCCAACTGGAAGTCCGCCGGTTCGAAGTTCATCACAACCGCGATGATTACAGCAAACTCCTGCAATACTTTGCTGTCTATGACGTACCCCCCGGCCGGCAGGAAATTCCCGCCGTATTCATCGCCAACAGCTACTTTGTCGGAGATAAGCCCATTAAGGATCATCTGGAAGAAAGAATTATCAGTAACGAAGATTTAGCCTGCCCCTCCTTGACCCCCCGCGAAACCGTGGGCATTACCGGAGCCGCTTCGCCCAAATACGTTCTGGACACTCTTACTTTTACCTCTATCACCAGTTCAGCACTTAAAGACAGCTTTAAGCCCACCTCACTCGCACTCCTTTTAATTTTATTAGCCATCCTCTTTGCCCTTCACGACAGCAAAAAAACCCTTAAGGTAGGTCTCCTCTTTGTTACCGTGGTGTATATTGCCTTCACCTTCTATGGCATGGGAATCCTTCCTGCCATTGGTACTGCAACTACTGGAAACTTGTTCTCCAAATTAATCGCCCTCGTCGCCGTGCTCTTCGGCATCCTCAAGATAAAAGGATTCTTCAAAAGCTGGAAAGTATTGTTAAAAGACATTTCCCAGCAAGCCCAAAAAATAAGCAGTGCCGCAGCCCAAAGTATTGTTTCCCCACTGGCAGTCGGAGTCATTGCCCTCATCGCCAGCCTGTTCAGCTTCCATGACCCGGGAGCAATCTTCCAGCTCCTCAAAACCCTGTTCGCTGACAACACCATACGCTGGGTAGTATGGCCATTCATGCTTTACTATATGCTGATTTTTGTCCTGCACCTGCTGACGGTCGTATTGATAATGTACTTTGCCCGGCAGAAAGTCGTCCAGCACGCCCTTGAACAAGGCTTCTCTGACATAACCCGGGATGTATGGAAAAAACATGGACATCGAATAGTAGGATTCATCATCAGTTCCATCATGCTCCTGCTGGGATTGGTTATTTTATTTGCGTAGAACCACCAAAAAGCTTAAATATGTGTTAACACATAATTCTTGTTATGGTCAATATGACACTTTCCATTCCTGAAGAACTGCATAAAGAGCTGGTAGTGCACTCTGAGATTCGTTGGAGTGAGGTTGCCAGGCAGGCGTTTGAGAGAAAAGTACAAGAGCTTCATTGGATGGACAAACTATTAGAAAAAAGCACTTTGACCGAAAAAGACGCCGAAGAAATAGGTCATAAAATTAAACATGAAATGAATAAGAGATTCAGACGATGAGGCTGGTAGTTGATACCAATAGAATTATTGCTGCTTTGATCAAGGATTCTATCTCCAGAAAAATTATTTTCCATTTAAATGCACAGCTTATTGCCATCCCTTTATTAAAAGAAGAAGTTTTGAAACATAAATCGATTATTGTAGAAAAAGCAGCATTATCAGAAACAACCTTTGATCTCATACTCCAGAAGTTATATGAAAATATGGACGGCCTTGATGAAGAAATACCTAAGAAATATCGGGAAGAAGCCGCAAAAATAATGGATAAGATTGACCCAGATGACACCCAATTCATCGCTGCAGCTTTAGCAACCAATAGTGATATTTGGTCGGATGACACTCACTTTACCAAACAAAATAAAGTAAAAGTATGGACAACTAAGGAACTAATAAAATCTTTATGAAAGGTTAAAACTCAGAATCATTCTGAGAAAAATTTTGATGAAAATAGATAGGTTATTCAAACATTTCTTTATCACTTTCCTTTCACAAACCTCAACGACACCGAATTGATGCAATACCTCTTTCCCGTTGGCTTGGGCCCATCGTCAAACAAATGCCCCAGATGCCCCCCGCAGTTCCTGCATCGCACTTCAATGCGCTTCATCCCTAAGCTATCGTCTTCCACAAATTCTACCTTCGTTTTATCAGCATCATAAAAACTCGGCCAGCCACAGCCAGAATCAAATTTAGTATCAGAGGCAAAGAGCTGTTCACCGCACCCCGCACAGCAGTACCTTCCTTTCTCCTGAGTATACAGAAGTTTCCCCGTAAAGGGTAATTCCGTCCCTTTCTCCCGCAAAACATGATACCCTTCTTTAGACAATGTTTTCTTCCATTCCTGTTCCGACTTTTTCATCGAAAGCTATAAAAAAGCATTCTATCTTATAAATTTGCATGACCACCACCCAGGAAATAACGACTGTTTTTGCACAGCTCGAAAAAAACCATCAGCCAACCATGCTTGAAGAACTCGGCAACTACTCACCATTTCAAATGCTGGTCATGACTCTGCTCAGCTCCAGAACCAGGGACTCTACTACCATCCCCTTGGTCAAAAAACTATTCAAAGAATATCCAGCTCCGCAGCACTTCATCAAACTCCCAATTAAAACCCTTGAACAAAAATTACATGGAATCGGCTTTTACCACATTAAAGCCAAGCATGTTAAAGAATTAAGTAAAATTCTCATTGAAAAATTCCACGGCCAAGTTCCAGATACTTTGGAAGAACTTACTTCCCTTCCCGGTGTTGGACGAAAAACCGCCAATTGCATCCTTGCCTACACCTTCCAAAAACCAGCCATTCCTGTTGACATCCACGTCCATCGAATAGCCAACCGCTTAGGATGGATTAAGACTGAAACTCCAGAAGAAAGTGAAGAAGCCCTCCAGAAACTCATCCCTAAAGATCAATGGATAAATGTCAATAGACTGCTCGTTGGCCATGGACAGACCATCTGCTCGCCCATCAATCCCAAATGTACCATCTGCCCGGTACGGAAATATTGTGAGTATGGGAAATCCCATTGAACTTGAGAAAAATAAATTACATCAATAACCGAATGATAGCGATTACAGCAATAATCACCCAAACAATATTAAGAACTCCCGGTTGGTATGCTTTCTTTTTGAAAGAGATATACACAATTCCTACAGCACCCGTACCATTTAATAGTTGATATAAATAAGTAGAGACAGATAAGTAATCGAAACTTACCAGCGCATACGCCAGCACAATTGCACCCGCCCCCCACCAACCGATTATTTCATCGATAATTTTTGGTTTCATCACCATCATCTCTTCCCAACCAAACTCACAAACTGCTTCCCCACCTCCCCCATCAACTGTTTCTGCACCGCAGCAGTTTTCACCAAGGTCTCAACATATTTTCGATGAGGAAGTTGCGTAAAATGAATTTTCTCCTCCAGCGACAAATGCTCTTCCATAATCTCATTCACTACAGCGTATACTTTTGATAACTTAGTTACGTTGTGTTCAAATTCCCTAACCTCCTCAATCGTCTGCGCCATATTAAATACCTCATCCTTGAGTAAACGAGTGGTAATAAGCTTCGCTTTACGTGCATCCCCATTGAGTGTCGTCAACTTCAACTCCACCAGAGAACGCGCATAATGAAACAATTTTTCATTGATATTTTGACCCTGTCTGATTTCCAGCATAAGATTCTGAAACGGCCCCAAATAAGAATTTATCTGCTTTCGTACATCGGACGAAAAAACCTGCACAAAAGGCAAATGACTATTTGAATTCACCCGCAGCAGCTTAACCCAATTCTGCTGAAAATCGCTTATCGCAGTATCCACTCGAGGAAGACCCTCCACCTCTTTTTTCAACTGCCTCAAATCCATAGCTAAGACAATATGACTGGTTTTATAAATATAGCGGCAAACAAAAGTTCCCCTACTTTGTTCATTTATTCTCTCATGACCTCCCCAAATCCCCTTCCCCAAACGTCACCGTAAGCTTTATAAACAAACCAGTGAAATTAATCTTAAAATGTTCTACCAAGTCAAAGTGCGTGATTTCATCCGGGTACCGCCAAGCATGTTCAGCCTCAGCAAGCGGGAATCCGTCCTCGCCAATATCAAAGCCAGCTATGAAAATTACATCTCCAGGGAATTTGGCTTCGTCATCAATATCATCGACGCCGGCGACATTAAAGAGGGAGTCATCGTCCCCGGCGATGGAGCCGCCTATTACGATACTGCCTTCGAATTATTAACTTTCAAGCCAGAATTAAACGAACTCGTCTACGGCAAGATCCGAGATATCACTGATTTCGGCGCGTTTGTCGATATGGGCGGAACCGAGGGCATGGTTCACATCTCCCAAAGCATGGACGACTTTGTTTCCTTCAGCAAGGAAAAAGTACTGCAAGGCCGCAAAACCGGACAAAGCCTTAAAGTAAATGACAAATGCAAAGCCCGCATCATTGCCGTCAGTTATAAAGACATGAATAACCCTAAGATTGGGTTAACCATGCGCCAGGAAGGCCTAGGCAAACTCGACGGGCAGGAACAGCAGAAAACCGAGAGTAATAAAGAGGCTAAAGCTGAAAGTAAGAAAGAAAGCAAAGAAGAAAAGCAAAAATAGATCAAATCAAAATGGCCAAAAAAAAGAAAGTATGCAAGCAATGTAAAATGTTCGTCGAAGAGAACAGTTGCCCCGTGTGCCATATGGAAAGCTTCAGTCCCAGCTGGCAGGGTCGCATTTACGTAGCTGACGCAGCCCGTTCAGAAGTCGCCCAAAAAGTAGGGTTAAAAGTAAAAGGCGAATACGCCATTAAAGTAAAATAGAGGATATACCATGCAATTAACCATCAACTCCAAAAAACCAAATGTACTCCTAGACCGAACCGAAGTGCAGGGAAAAATCCAGTTTGAAGGAGCCACTCCTAGTAATATAATACTCAGTGAAGCACTTTCAAAAGAATGCAAATCAAACGCCCAATTAGTCATCGTAAAACATATCTATACCCAGTTTGGAACTCAAGAAGCCACCTTTGAGGCTATAGTATATCACAATCTTGAATCCAAACATAAAACCGAACTCATGACTAAGCATCTCAAGAAAAAAATAGACGAACAGAAAAAAGCTCAGGAAGCAACAAAAGCAGCGTGAAGATCATGACCGAAACTAAACCAAAAGCAAGCGGCGGAGATAAAAAAGCAGCATCTGGAAAAAAGAAAGGAAAACTTGCCAGTTCAGTGTATACTATTTCCGGCGAAAAAATCACCCGGAAGAACCGTTCCTGCCCAAAATGCGGGCCAAGCATCTTCATGGGAGTACACGCCAATCGAGTCATGTGCGGCAAGTGCCGATACGTTGAATTCATAAAGAAATAAATTTCTTTCACCAGTATAGAATACCAGAGATTATACCATCAATTCCACTCATGGCTTTTCCAAAATATAAACAGCGCTGCGGCCTGTGCAAGAAAAATATGGTGCTGATGTACGGGCGCAACCAATTTCCCGTCTGCGTCAGCTGCCACATGAAACAAATTAACCAGCCCATCGACGACCCGACATTCAAAAAAATGTTTGATATTCCCGCCACTTTCTATGAGGACTCAACTTTCTTGCGCAAAATCAAAGAATCATATATACGCTTCGGCTCCTTAACCCAGAAACAGATTGACGCTTTCAAAAAAACCGTTGAAGACTATAAGAGTGGGAAAAATGTAAAAGAAAATGAAACCTCAGCACCTTAACCTTAATAAACCCCTTTCTCTTTCTTAACCATATGGCCATCGAGAAGCTAAGGCAAGAATACTCCCGCTGCCAGCGATGTTCTTCCCTCTGCCAAAGCCGAACCCAAGTCGTCTTCGGCTCCGGCAACCATCAATCAGAGATTCTCTTCATCGGCGAAGCACCAGGAGCTACTGAAGATAAAGAAGGTATTCCTTTCTGCGGGATGTCCGGGCAGATACTCAGCGAACTATTGCACAGTATCAACCTATCACGTGAAGAAATTTTCATCACCAACACCATTTTGTGCCGCCCCGAAAATAATCGCAATCCTGAAAAAGAAGAGGTAGAAAACTGCCGGGAGCGCCTCGATCAACTCATTGCCATCATACAGCCCAAAGTCATTGTCACCATCGGCAATTTTGCCACCGAACGTATATTGAAAAAGAAAGGGATTACCACCTTACGAGGCAAAGTCTTCCCCTTACTCATCGCAGGAGTAGACATACAGGTCGTTCCCGTCATCCATCCCGCCAATTACCTCTACAACGGCCGAAATCCCCAGCTTCTAGAACAAATGAAACAAGACTTCCAAGTCATTGCTTCCATTATTCAGCAAAAAAAGAAACAAAAGAATTTGGGAGAATTTTAGACAAAAATTTAAAAAGAACCCGCCCCGAAACACCGTATGAGCATCACCCGCCGCCAGATTCTGACCCTTGGTGGGAGTGTCGTGGGCAGTATTGGCCTCTATCATTATCTCAACAACGAAACCATGGAACCAACACCCATCCCAGGTAAAGTCCTGTGTGATCTCCATGCCCATCCTGGTAATCACAATTCTTTAGAAAACATTCTTAAAATGCTCGGTTCCCCCGGCCTGGTTGGCCTCGCCGCCTGGCATAATATCCATAATATATTAACCTATGAAGAAGCCCGAAATCTTGTCAAAAATGATCCCTCCTTTGAAGAAATCACTCCTGGTCAACTAGCAAAATACCAAGAGGGTTACTTTGCTTGCACTCAGGAAATTGAAGTAGGCATTCATCATCTTCTTGCTCTTGGATGGAAAGGCGATTACTTCACTATTTTTAAGAATGCACAAGAAGCCATCGACGCCATCAAAAACAAAGATGGACTAGTCATTCTCAACCATCCCTTTGTCCTCCCAGGAGGTGTAGGTTATCGCACTGCTACCGTTAAAGAACAAGAGCAAGTACAACAATTATACCCTATAGTAAATGAAATTGAAGTACACAACGCCCATGCCATTAACTTGTTTCCCACCTTAATGATGCAAAAAGCAAACCTTATGGCTCTTGAAACTTTACCAGAAAGCATGAAAGGCACCGCCGCATCTGACTGCCATCATATCACCACCCAAACAAAAATCTGTGGAATTTATCTAGATCAGACAACTATCGAAAGTCAAGGCATGAATGGTATTATACAATCCATTGTGAATAGAAATTTTACCCGTCTCGGCAATCCACACTCCGGACCATATATCAGTAGAATGAGTTGGTCAAAAGGCATTACCTTAGATCGTTATTATTGGAAGAAAACCTCCTAAAAATAATCCTTCACCTTGTTATACACTTCTTCATGAACTAACCACACCACCAATAACACCGCATCGATTGCCGCAGCATAATTCCATAAATCCCAATGTGGACAAAAATTCCAAGTAGACACCCACGGCCAGAAGAAATTCTTAGTCTCACCATAGAAACAATCCAAGGGCAGATGAATAAACCACCCTGCTGCAATAACATAAAAAAGCAGTGCACCTTTCTTATCACCCTGGTATCGTCGAACTAATCCAATGAGGACAAACAAAGCCACAAAAAAGAGACTATGGGTAAACAAGCCATGATAATTCACTTCAACACCCGTAAAAAAACTAACCAGCCATCCCAGAGGAATATCCAGATCCGGTGCTAGACCCGCAATTCCCCCTACCACCAAAAGATAGCGTGGAAACCGCTTCTTGCCAAAGACATAATGACGAAAAAAATCAAGAATGATAATAGCAACCAAGACATGAGTAACTGCATAAGCCATAGATCAAGTAAATGATAAGAATTAATAAATGTTTTGAGTCTTATGGGGTTGTTGCGAAAGTCAGTGCTGGTGTGTAATTGCCCATGAAGCTAACCTCGTAGAGTTCAGCAATTCGACCTGAGCGAAGCGAAGTTGAGAAGTGGAACAGGCCTCACACCAGCACGAATGAAGAGTTTCACAACAACCTCAAGTCTTATGACTTATCTCCTCTTCTGAAAAAAAATAAAGAAAAAAACTAAAAAGTTTACTGCTTCTTTCGTGAATACCAGTAAAACAGTACTCCTAGTACGATTACAATTAATACCGGCACCAGCCACACTTTACTGGACTTCTTACTTTCCGTAGGTTCTATACCAGGTTCAGAGACAGCTGGCTCCTCAGCAGGAGCTTCGGCAACTGGCTCAGAAACCGGAGCTGGTTCAACCGGAGCAACCACGGTTTCAGCAGCAACGCCCGTTCGCTGGCCAATCACAAAGTAGCTGAACCCAGGAGTTTCAGCACTGTAATGGACATATGTGTCATCTTCCTCTCCAAGAGTTGTAGGTAACTGACCCCATTTGCCCTCATTGTAACGAAGCATAGCAACATCATCTTTCTTCAGCTTCTGCCCTTCCAGCCAGGTTTTCTCTACTTTAAACTTAATGGTAGCTGTGCCTTTCAGCACTTTCTCAACATTGTTTTCGGTAATTTTCACGATCTTGTACACTTTGGTGCTGATGGGAGCGATAGTGCTGGGCAACCCAGCTTCCGTGTCAACTTTAATGCTTGCACCATAGGTCGTCTTCTCGACCGCAAAGCTGACTTCAGTAACTCCGAGTGCGCCATTGGCAACCGGAACACTGGCCGTCTCGCCAGCATTGATGGAGGTCCATACTTTGTTGGCAAACTGACCGGTAACTCCAGAGGAAGAACCGCCGCCGGAACCGCCAGTGCCGCTGCCACTACTACTTGTTGCAGCAGTTACCGACCAGCTCCCTGTCGCGGTTTTGACGTTGCCGGCAAAGTCCTGCACCCGGCAGATGCTGGATGTTCCACTCGCCGTCACATCACTGGATTGGACGTTATCGGTATCTCCTTCAAAAATAACGGGGCTGGTCTGAAGACCACTACCACCATCAGATGCAGTGCAAGTACAAGTCACAGTCTCACCAGAGGTTGGGCCGGAAGGACTACAGCTTACACTAACAGTAGGGAGTGTCCGGTCAAGGTTAAATGTAGCATACTCTGTCTTATTTAAGTTACCGAGAGTGTCGTTAGCATAAATTCTAATACTGTGTGCCCCTTCTGTCAACCTGCTAAGGTTAAGAGTAACATTCCAGACACTGTTCACAACGACAACAGTAATGTTTTCTTCTGTGCCATTAGTTGAGTTAAAGCTAAATTTAACTGTATGAACGGTGGTGGTACTATCATTAATCGTTGCGTTAAAGCCAAGCAATTCCTCACTCAGACCAATACTCATGTTGTAGTAATCTTTACCGGTAAGATTACCTACAATGACTGTCGTCACGTTCGGCGGAGTTCGGTCAAGCCGGAAACTCAGGTTAGATAAGCTATTGTTCATATTGTTAACAGTATCATTGGCGAACACGAAGAGGGTATAGAATCCATCAGTCAGCGTACTTAAATCTACGGCAGCATGGTAATTACTGAGATTTCTCAGTAAAGTGACATTAAATCCAATCCCACTTGTTCCGTTCCGGAAGTTGTTAGAGAAGCTTACGCGAACCTCCTGCACAGTTAATGCACTATCATTGACAGTCAGGTTAAGGGAGAGAACACTACCAGTTAAGTTGCTGGCATTTAAGACACCAAGACTGTCATTCCATAAAAATTGAGTGACATTCGGAGCAGTGCCATCAAATCCAAAGCGAATGGTCTCGCTCTGATTAAGATTACCAAGTGTATCATTAGACATAACACGGACAGTATAATATCCTTCTCGGATAGTACTAGTAAATAACTGAGCAACATAAGTACTTGCATTGGTAGCATCATTGAGAGCACGAGCACCCGTAACATTAAATGTAGTTCCATTCCCATTATCCAATGAGAAGACGACCGACGTTACATATGTAGTACTATCATTGACAGTGGCATTTAATTCAATCTTCCGAGCGGTGGTGAAGTTAAAGCCATCGCCAGAGTAATTCGTAAGAACATTAGTTACGTTCGGAGCAGTTCGATCAATGGTGAAACTCAGATTGGCAACGCTCATATTCACGTTATCAAGCGAATCATTGGCGTACACCCTAACAGTATAAAATCCATCAGTCATGGTGGACAGAATCAGAGCAGTATGGAATCCGCTGAAATTTTTGTCTAAGGTAACATTGAAGCCGATGCCAGTGGTCCCATTGCGGAAATTATTTTGCAGCTCGATAGACGCATATTTAGCAAAAGTAACACTGTCATTGATGCTGGCATTAAAGAAGATAACTCCACCCGTGACGTTACTGCCATTGGAGATATTACTCATCCCAAAAATTGTGATATTCGGAGCAGTTCGATCAATCGCGATATCAAAGCCGCGGCTGTAATTGACAACGCCATTAATAGACTGCCCATCGCTCATATTTTCAACGTGGACACTTAGGTTGTAAATTCCATCAGGAAGGAGATTGGTATTAAATGTATAATTAAAAGAGGAAGCATTGACACCACTGGGACCAATAAAAGTATCATCGCCAGTAGCGTTATGGACTGTGACATTGAGCATCGTACTCCCATTGGATTTAGTAAGTATCCATCCGAAAGTGACGTTGACATAATTTCCGTGAGAACCGTTACGCAAGAGAGTGAGGTTAATATTGATGATACCGCTTAAGTTAAGTAGAGAAGAACTGACGGGATTAAAAGTATCATAGGTAAGGCTAGTGCCATTGGTAAGTTTGCCATTAGTAGAAGAAACCACAAAACCGCCACCCTGAGAAGAGCTACCGCTGGAAAGATTAAAAACATCAATAGAAACAAAATTTGGAAATCCAGCGTTAACTGTTAAAAGTAAGGATACAAACAATATAATAGTAACCAACAGAAAAGTTTTTGTTCTCATATGTAACTACCCTCTTTTTTTTATTCTTGACTATGAACTAAGTTCTAGAAAATTAATTGCATTTATAAACATTTTGTACTACTCAAAAATTAAAATGAAACACCTAATCACAGCAAGCGGTGAGATTTTAGACCGAAGCAAAATCAAAAATACGCAACTAGTAAACACTTGCTAGAAAAAACTAAAAAGTTTACTGCTTCTTCTTTGAATACCAGTAAAACAATACCCCTAGCACTATTGCAACTAACACCGGCACCCACCATAGTTTATTTAATGGAGTCGTTTTCGATTCCCCACCAGTTTCTGGAACAGAGGATTCTGTAGCCGCTCCCGATATCGGAGCCTGCTCCACCGGAGTTTTAATTTCTTCAGCAGCAACAACCATTCGCTGGCCAATCACAAAGTAGCTGAACCCAGGAGTTTCCGCGCTGTAATGCACATACTTCTCATCTTCTTCACCAACAGTGGTAGAAAGTTGATTCCATTTCTGCTCGCTGAAGCGCAGCAGAGCAATATCATCTTTCTTCAGCTTCTGTCCTTCCAGCCAAGTTTTTTCTACTTTAAACTTGATAGTGACCGTGCCTTTCAACGAGTTTTCAATATTACTCGCGGTAATCTTCACAATCTTATACACTTTGGTGCTGACAGGAGCAATAGCACTTGGTAAACCAACTTCAGTGCCAACCCTAATAGTTGAACCATAGGTAGTCTTATCAACAGCAAAGCTGACTTCCGTGACTCCTAAAGCATCATCAGCAACCACCACGCTTGCTGTTTCACCGGCATTGATGGAAGTCCAGGCCTTACTGGCAAACTGTCCTTCTACCCCGGTAGCTACCCCTCCAGCTGCTCCAGCAACACCGCTACCACTGCTAGAGCTACCACCACCAGATGAACTGCTGGAAGAGCTGCTTGAACTACTAGTTGAGGTTGAAGAAGCCGGTTTTGATGGTCCAAAAGCAGCCAAGGCTATCGAAACTAAAAGCAGTGTAATCACGATAAACGCGAAGATTTTTTTCATCCTAGCACCCCCACTCCGCCGGTATTACCCAGAGTGTCATATTCAGTGTCAGGTTGAATAAGCCCCCAACGCCAATGCTTCCATTGGGATGGCCTGCGCTTGCCGCTTTATTAGTGCAGTTCGTCAACTGGGAACCGCACTGCCATAATTCTGTGGTAAAGTTGCCCGGCACCCCAATTTCTATCCTCTTTGGCCGGAAGGAGTTAATGATTTCCTGGCACTTGGTGTTTCCTAAACCAACAAATTTAATATTACTGCTAGAGTTGCTAGTCGTATTGAACTGCAAGTCGCTTCCACCAGTATAATTCAAGACACTAGTCGAAAGTTTACCGGTCACACTGGCATTCATAAAAGTTATCCTCCAGTTGGTAGCATTAAGATCCGTGGGGTTTTCTACAATCAGATTAAAGTTCTTGGCATCCGTATGGTTCAGCTGCGTTCCCGCCCCGGCATTTGCTCCTAACGTCGTTTCCAATCCCGTCGCCGTTTTGATGGTAAAAGTCATATTTCCCATGGGTGTAGTTACGCCTGCCCCTGATGGCGGCGTGAAAGGAAAGTTTAACGTTGTAGAGCAGGTTTTACAATCAATCAGTGTCTTTTTCGTTGTAAAGTTCAAACAAGCGCTGACTGCGCAATTCCCGCTCACGTCGCAGATCCTGGTCTTATAAAAGAAAGCGCTGCCATTCGCCAACGGCGCACCTATTTTTTCGGAATTAAATTGGTAAATATCAATCGGCCCATCATGCCACATCTTATAATCCGGCACAAAGTCATCCAGTATCCCCACATCACGGATGGTCTTGTTGAGCGTCGCACAAGTGTTGTCCCTGCTATAAAAGTCAACCGTCCCATTAGCCGGCTCGTTGGTATCATACATGATAAACCCCGAATCTGGGAAGGTATTAACTTGCAGCCAAACTACTTTCGGAGCAGTTTTATCATTGGCATCAGCAACAAACCCATTTCCACCACAGATTAATTGATCATACTTGCATCCCTCATCATCACAATCGGTCTTGCCATCACCATCATTATCCTGGCTATCCCCGCACTGGAAGCCTACTTCATTAGGGATGAATCCAAATTTCAGGAAGGAGAAACAATCCGGATCATTGCTGGCTGTAATGCCATCACCATCATTGTCTGCTCCGGTATCAGAACAATCCTCAAATTTAAAGTCAAACGAATTGGGCGAGTAAAAGAACGGGCCAGCAGTATCATTGATTAAACTGTCATTCCGTTGATTCTGCCCGACGGAAACATAAATTCGCATATTCTTGGATTTATTATATAACGTCTTAAACTTAAACAATTCTTTCTTACCCACACCTGCCATTCCTCCTTTAATTAGGCTGCACATTTGCTGCTGATTCGATACCAAAGGTATAGGAACTGCACCCCAAGTCCCATTAACACACTGGAATGAAGCCTTGGTTTCTGCTAAAGTGATAGTCCATTTGGAATTATACTTAAAAGAAAACTCAAATCCAGCTACAGAACTATTATCCCGCGCCGTACAGTGATTGGTAGTATTCCCATCTGAATCCAAGTACCAGAAAAAGGTATGGTTCTGGCTTCCACTTCCAAGCACGCCATTCGCCAATGGAGTGGCATTACAAGCCCCACTCTGATTAAAGTCATCGATACTTGCCCCCAACATAAAATTATCAAAATCATCACGAATACCAATTTGCCGAAGATCCCACGTATTGTTAATCGCAGTATCTTCACCATCATCTCCTAAAATAGTAGGGGGTATATCACCCATGAAAGTAAAGAACTTGGCATCACCCTTCGGCTCACACCAGCCTTCTTCTGTCGTATTTCCATTATTAGCATTCGCATCAAAGAAGTAAGTGCAGGTAGCATTGAATTGGGTTTCGCATCTGGTCTTGTTGCCATCCGCCTGGAAGCATTTTCCTCCAAATGAATCTGGATCGCATAACCCCGACTGGTTCACACAAAGCCCATTGGTCGTAAGACAACTCCCATCCGAAGGCAAGGTGAAACAGATAGGCTGACAGCTTCCGGAAGGATTGAATGTTGTTGACCAACCGCAGATCTGAGTTGACTTCCCTTTCAGCGTCACATTATATTCACAGGCTGATTGAGATAATTGCCTGCTCAGATTGGCAAAACACTGGCCAAAGATTAATGGTTCACAACGCCCAATAGCACTGTTGAACGGATCCGTGCTCCAGGTACAGCCAGGTATACCTACACAGGTTGCCTGATCATTGTTCATAAAACAGCTTTCAAATAAAGTTGAATTTTCACCGCAGATGCCGGACGTGAAATTAGTATAGCTGCAGCCAACTTCCGCAGCACAGCCTGATTCATTCTGATCAAAGTCAAAACATTGTGATCCGGGAAAATCACAGTGACCGGCATTAGCTCCACCAAAATTTTGTTCAAAGCTATCCTGGAACCAGTTACAGGCATTGTTTATACAGGTAGTATTATCACTAAAAGAAGGACAGTCACCAAAACCGCCGGACTGGCTTAATTCCTCACCACCACAGAATTTGTCAGTAGAGCAGTCCGGATCCAAACAATCTGTTTTCCCATCATTGTCATTATCAATGCTGTCAAAACACACTTCACCCGTAAATCCCGCCGGCTTACAGAAATTATTCGTCTGATCCCAGGCACAGGCCCCATTTCCTCCTTTTCCACCAGTACAAGTGCTAAAATCATAACAGCTAAAGCAATCATTCCCGCAATACTTCTCGCTCTTCCCAAAACAATAGCCGACACCATTCGGCGCATTGACATCCGTTATCCACGTACACCCTGCACCGAACCCTACCGTACTGTTCTGGCACTGGCTCTGGGGATTCTTTAAAAATTCACAGGCGGAACATTCACTGTCACAACTCTTTCCCCCGCCATCAATAAAGCTCATCTTGGGACTGCACCATCCCAACCCATTCATCGCATTGCTATCTGCCCGGTACTCACAATATCCCAACGCAGAATTTTCACAGATGGACTGCGCCTGAGCTGAAGTATTGCTTTTTGCTGTACTAACTGCGGTTTCACAGGCCCAGCAGGCAGAATCACAATTTCCTCCCCCGCCGCTTTCAAAGCCAAACTTAAATTCACACCAGGTATCAGTTTTAGTAGCTCCAGAAGCATCAGTATACTGTTCATTTTTCCAGAGACCATTGGTCGCTTCACAGCCTAACTGCGTACTGATTTCATTAAAGTTTGAAGATGACCCAAAAGAAACACTGTTAAAATGGCATTCATTGGTTTGATTGTCCCACTTACAAGGCATATACCAAGGAGGATTCGAAATATTATTACAGTTAACCTCGTTTTTAAATACGTTATAATCCTCACAGAACATAAAGCCTGGGGCCAGCGCCGGAACATTAGTATAACATCCTTTATCAAAAGAAGTAGTACAATTAGTTCCATTCCAGCCGCAACAAGTCGAGAGCAGAGTAAAATCAGGACACATTGACTTGTTTAAATCACTGCATTTAAGACCAGCTGCATTCCCAGAGCAGGCAGTAGTGCCACTCGCCGTGCATCCAGAAATCCCAGAACAAATCTTGGTATTAGCAATAACACCACACCCTGGATTGTTACTTGAACCTGACTGCTGGCCAAAGCCACCAGAAGGTTCATTACACAAGCTACTGCTCGAGTTCCATGCACAGAAGAAGGTATTATAACAGCCATTAGCGTTGCCATTAAAATCACTGCAATCGCTTCCAAAGAAATCTCCTCCAGTAGGATCACACAAACTCGATCCTACTGTCCACACACAAGACTGGTTAAACGAAGTCTTCAATGTCGTCTCGCAAAAAGTCTGGTTGGTGCCATCACCCGAGAAACAACTCCACCGCTCACAAAAACCATTTGAATTCCAGTTGCACCCTAAAGAAGCATTATTAGTACAGGCAGTCTGAGAATTAAATGACCAACATTCAACATCATTAACACCGGCTTGCACAAACATTGAAGATAGTAAAAAAAAAGTTACAGCAACAACTATCAGAAATGATTTACAATGACTCTTCATTAAACCCTCACCATCTTTTTGATAAAAATAACATTAAAAGGAAAAAGTAAAAAAAAAATCCTACCTTTTCCTTGGCCCTGACCGCTTACTGTACAGATAGATAATAACAACCAATATCAGCGCCACTATCAACACCACTGCCCACATCTTGCTTGAACTCGCGACAGGTTCTGATTCCATTCCTGCTTCAGAAGGAACAGACGGTTCCTCAGCAGGAGCTTCGGCAACTGGCTCAGAAACCGGAGCTGGTTCAACCGGAGCAACCACTGGTTCAGCAGCAACGCCCGTTCGCTGCCCAATCACAAAGTAGCTAAACCCAGGAGTTTCCGCACTGTAATGCACATACTTCTCATCTTCTTCACCAACAGTGGTAGAAAGTTGATTCCATTTCTGCTCGCTGAAGCGCAGCAGAGCAACGTCATCTTTCTTCAGCTTCTGTCCTTCCAGCCAGGTTTTCTCAACTTTAAATTTAATGGTAGCAGTGCCTTTCAGCACTTTCTCAACGTTGTTTTCAGTAATTTTCACGATCTTGTACACTTTGGTGCTGATGGGAGCGATAGTGCTGGGCAAACCAGCTTCGGTGTCAACTTTAATGCTCGCACCATACGTCGTCTTGTCAACAGCAAAGCTAACTTCTGTAACACCTAAAGCACCGTTGGCAACCGGAACAGTAGCCGTCTCGCCAGCATTGATAGAGGTCCATACTTTATTGGCAAACTGACCAACAACTCCAGAGGAAGAACCGCCGCCAGAACCACCACTGCCACTGCCACTACTACTTGTTGCAGCAGTTACCGACCAGCTCCCTGTCGCAGTTTTGACGTTGCCGGCAAAGTCCTGAACACGGCAGATGCTGGATGTTCCACCAGATCCAGTTGCAGTAGTTGACTGAACGTTATCGGTATCTCCTTCAAAAATAACGGGGCTGGTCTGAAGATTAGTATCCGACGCAGTGCAAGTACAAGTCACAGTCTCACCAGAGGTTGGACTGGAAGGACTACAGCTTACACTAACAGTAGGGAGTGTGCGGTCAATGGTAAAAGTCAGATTCTGCGTTCGGTTAAAGTTATTGAGGCTGTCATTCGCATAAACAAGGATGTAATACTTTCCATCTGGAAAATATCTGGTATCAGAGAGGTTAATGGAGATAGAAGCATTCCAAAGCGTAAGATTCGGCGCTGCTACAGTTAAATTAATCTGACCAGTGCCATTAGTGATGTTGAAACGCAGGAAATCAAGCCTATCTCCTGTAGTTGGCCGAGCTGAAAAGGTGTCGTTAACTTCTACTGTTATGTTTAAGATTACGTTCCCAGTCGCAGAAGCTAAATCTGCACTAATGTTAGCACCATTAGTCCAATTCCCTAAAAAGATATTAGTCACGTTTGGACCAGTACGGTCTAGGACAAAGGTAAGGTTAGCAACACTCATATTCACATTGTCCAGTGAATCATTGGCATACACGTGAACGGTATAAAATCCATCAGTCATCGCTGATAAAATCAGGGCAGTGTGGAAACCACTAAAGTTTCTGGCTAAAGTAACGTTAAACTCTGTATCATTGCTGAACTCGTTCACTATCCCCATAGAACCAGATTTAGCAAAGGTTGCACTATCATTGATGCTGACATTGAAGAAGATAACTCCGCCGGTGACGTTAGTGCCGTTGCTGATATTACTCATCCCAAAAGTCGTGACATTCGGAGCAGTGCCATCAAATCCAAAGCGAATGGTCTCGCTCTGATTAAGATTACCAAGTGTATCATTAGACATAACACGGACAGTATAATAT
>Ga0209541_10004011_pt1 | contig 26461 bp, 23 predicted proteins | sample RifCSPlowO2_01_FD_184027 | JGI IMG/M metagenome (GOLD analysis project Ga0209541, IMG submission 184027) | Groundwater microbial communities from Rifle, Colorado - Rifle CSP2_plank lowO2_0.1 (SPAdes) (version 2) | ecosystem: Environmental > Aquatic > Deep subsurface > Groundwater | place... | reverse complement strand
TGATAATTGCATATTACTACAAGGGAAAATTATTCAAGTTAAAGGAGCCACCATCTCCAAAAAGAAAAAAATCTAGTAGGACTTACCTATTCTGACAATATATGAGGATTGACTTCCGCAAACAATGCATTTTTCAAGTTTTTTAGGCTGATCAAGCGGAATGTTTAATGTCTTGGCTCCGCTGGCTTGATCCTTTATGTGCTCTTCGCATTTCTCAGAGTTGCATAAAAACGCCAAGGCAATTTTTCCGTCTTTGATTGTTTTTTTCAGCTCGTTCATGTTATTTGCTTCAATGGTATTGTCCAAGGTGAATTTCCTGGATTTTTCAAATAATTTTTTTTGTATGTCTTCAAGCATTTCAGAAATCTTGCTTAAAATATCATTCTCCTTTACTATTACTTTTTCATGAGTGTCTCTCCTTATTAATATAATTTGTTTTTTTGCAACATCATTTGGGCCTATCTCAATTCTTATTGGAATTCCTTTTAATTCCCATTCATGAAATTTCCATCCGGAAGAATATTCTTCCCTGTCATCTAATATTGGATTGAACCTGTTTAATTTTGATTTTATTTTTTTAACTTTATTAAGGACTTTTTCCTTGTCTTTCTTGAATAAAATTGGGATTATAACTATCTTATTCTCGCATAAATTTGGAGGTAGCACCAATCCTTTATCATCACCATGAACCATTGTCATTGCCCCGATGGTTCTTGTTGAAATTCCCCATGAATTCTGCCAGGGGTATTTTTCTTTTTCATCCTTATCAATGAATTTTATGTTGAATGATTTGGCAAATCCCTGCCCTAAGTTGTGTGATGTTGCCATCTGCAATGCTTTTCCGTCAGGCATTATTGCTTCAACACTATATGTATTTTTGGCACCGGCAAATTTCTCGCTTTTTGTCTTTTTTCCTTCAAGAACGTAAATTCCAAGAATCTTCTCGCATATTTTTTTATACTCATTGAGATAAATCAATGTTTCTTTTTCACATTCCTCCTCGCTTTCATAGACACAATGCCCTTCCTGCCATAAGAATTCCCTGGTTCTTAGGAATAATCTTGTGGTTTTTGTTTCCCACCTTACAACATTGCACCATTGATTGATTCTAAGAGGCAAATCCCTCCATGATCTTATCCATTTTGAGTATGAATCATAAATTATTGTTTCTGATGTTGGTCTTATTGCTAATCTTTCGGAGTCATCCTTGTTTTTCTGAATCCATGCAACTTCCGGTGAAAAGCCTTCGGCATGTTCTGATTCTTTCTTGAAAAATGATTCAGGAATTAATAGAGGAAAATAAGCATTTCTTACGCCTAATCTTTTGATTGCCTTGTCAAAATTCTTCTGGATATTCTCCCAGATTGAATATCCATTTGGTTTTATTACCATGAAGCCTTTTACATCTGAATAATCGGCCAGCTCAGCCTTCTGGATTACTTGTGTATACCACTCAGAAAAATCCTCGGATTTCTTTACAGTCAGCCCTTTTGTGCCCTCTTTCATATTATTATTTTTATTTGAATATATTTAAAACTTTTTAAGAATCTTTGCCTGATAAATTGTTGCGATAATCTGCACTATTCCCATTGTTATGAACAAAGCCTTGAATGAAAAATAATTTACAATGAAACCGCCGATTACCATTGCAATTCCTGTAATGATATAGCCTTCTCCGCTGGCAAGACCCCATTCATATCCCGCAAGTTTTCTGTCTTCATATTTTGAATATAGTGCTTCCCATGTTGGCACGGCCAGAGCAGCTGCAATGCCTAATCCAATCTGGACAATGAACAGCTGAAATGGATTTGAAACAAAAATATAACCAAATGTAAAAACAGCATTTAAGGCATAGCCCCACATCATTAATTTTTCCTTGTTATTTCTTTTGTCAGAAATTTTTCCTATTAAAATTATCAATATTCCTGTTACTATAAGATAAGTTGCCCATGCCCATGAAATATCCAGGATGTCTCCTCCAATCCTTTCTGCAAAAACAGCAAATAAAGGACCAAACATTCCTGCACCAAGAGACCATAAATTTCCCCCATACAGGAGTATTTTTATTCTGTCATTAAGCATTATTATGATTTGAATTTTAAGAATATAAACTTTACTTTTAGCGGGTCTGCAGGGATTTGAACCCTGAGCTTCCCGTCCGAAGCGGGATATTTTGTCCAGGTTAAACTACAGACCCAATTAAAACCCAATTATATAAGAAAAAAAGAGTTTATAAAAGTTAATTTTAAATAAAGCAAAGTAAGATATTGATTGATGAAAAAGTTTGTTTATCTGTTGCTTACCGGATTTCTTTGGGGTTTTATAGGAATTTCTGTTAAATTAATTCACAATGAAATAAATCCATTCACATTAAATTTCTTCAGATTTCTGACTGCATTTATTGTCTTGCTTATACTATCCCCAATATTTGATAAAAGATCCCTGAAATTAGAAAGAAAGAATATCAGACCATATGCAATAATAGGTTTGTTGTTTGCGATAACTACGTCATTGTTTGTTTTTGCCCTTTCAAGAACAACTATTTCAAATACTGTCCTGCTTCAGGCAATTCAGCCTTTTTCCCTGATGTTCATAGCTTATTTTTGGCTTAAAGAAAAGATAACATCAACAAAAATAGTTACTTTAGTAATTGCATTGATTGGCATTTATATTATAAATCCATTGACAACAGGAGACTTGGTGGGGAATATAGCTGCTTTGGTATCCGGATTATTCTTTGCCTTGTTGACTGCATATATGAGATATGAAGACAAGAAATTGCATCACACTTCAACATTATGGTATATGTTCTTTGCAGCAATATTTATGATTCCGTTTCCTTTTATTTTTGGTTTTGGATTGTTGATGAAAAATATCTTTTACATATTGATGCTTGGTGGTTTGGGAACTGGTTTGGCTTATTTATTTTATAACTTTGTACTGGAAAAAATGGAGGCAGATGTGGTTGGATTATATTCAATGATTTTGCTTCCATTAGTTTCAATTATTTTTGGAATATTTGTAATAAAAGAGATACCTACATTAACAACGATAATTGGCGGTCTTGTTTTGGTGGGATCAATTGTATTCCTTAAATTGCACATTAAAAAATTAAGGGCTTAAATCCTGCAAGTCTTACATTTATCTAAGACTCTTTTTTGTGCTATTTTCATTGCAGCATCTCTTGTGTCAACTTTTTCTTTCTTGCTCAAGTCAAGAATATGCTTTACATTTTTTGTAATCTTCTCTTCAACCAATTTGAACATTTCTTTTTCAGTTCCACCAATGTATTCCACATAGCTGCTTATGACACCGCCAGCATTTGCTATTATGTCCGGGATTACTAAAACTCCTTTCTTGTAAAGTAATCTTTCAGTCTCTTTGCTCATTGGGATGTTGCTTCCTTCAACAATCAACTTGAATTTTATCCTGTCAACATCTTCTGATTTGATTAGATCAGGAATTGCAGCAGTAATTAGTACATCGGCGTCAACTTCTATAATTTCATGTCCTTTTTTTACTTGAGCATCCTTGTAATTAATTACACTGCCGGTTTCATTCTTTATTTTTTCCAATTTATTATACTCTATTCCCTTTTTGTTGTAAATCATACCTTTTGAATCAGAGACGGCAACTATTTTTGCACCATCCTGACTTAAGAATTTTGCAGCAAATACTCCGACATTCCCAAAACCCTCAATCGCAACCGTTGTTTTTTTAACATCTTTTCCCATGAATTTCAGTGCGGTTAATGTTGCATGATGAACTCCAAATCCAGTGCTTCCCAATTCATGAGGAATGCCCCCGAGATGTTTTGGCTTTCCAGTGCATGATTTTATATCCCCGTTTGCTTTTGCAAATGTTTCCATCTCCCCTTCAGCCATGTACATATCAGGACCTGCAACATACAGGCTTGGGATTACTATCTTTAATGATTTAGAAAACCATTTTACAATTTCGTCTTTTTCTTCTCTTGAAATTTTCTTGCTGTCTATTGTGATTCCTGATTTGGCTCCACCAAAAGGCAATTCAGCCAATGCATTCTTCCATGTCATTGCTCTGGCTAATCTTGAAACTTCCTCTTCATTGACAGTTTCTGTCATTCTTATTCCGCCTTTAGAAACACCAAGGGCTGTGTTATCAATGCATAAGACTGCTTTAACGCCTAATTTAGGATTATAAATTTTTATTATCTTTTCTGGACCAAAATTATCATACATTTTTATCATATCTATCAACTCCTTAACAATTTACCTACAAGTTCTATCAAATTTATAAATTTATATATAAATATAATTAAAACTTTATAGTGGTAACAAAATAGAAAGGTTTATAAACTTCAAATTCACATTAATTCTGAGGTAAAAATGAATCAAGCACCATATGGAATAATAAAGCAGGCAAGTCCGCAATTTCCAGTTAGGGAATTACTTGTAGTTCCACATGGAAATAATGATTTAACAGTTGGTTATCCTGCTTTTGGTCGAGATATCTATGAAAGAAATTTAGAATTTATAAGCAGGGATTATTCTCATCCAAAAACAGGAGAAAGAATTTCTTTCAGACCATCTTCAACCCATGAATCAATTTCTGTAGCTGCTTGTGGTTTTGGCAGCAATGAAGAGTTTGATGCTAAAAGAGATATTTTTGACCTAAGATGTCTTCAGGCAGGTTATATTGTAAGAACTAAGGAAGGAGTTTTCACAAATACTCAAATTACAAATGAAGAAAAATTAAAAAGTCTTTTAATCAAAGCAGAAAAAGTTAAGGGAATTTATCTTATTGATGATATTATGGCTTTTGCACCTTATGAATCATTTCAAAGAGGAGTTCAGGATTGCGATACTTTTGCTCAGGGGGGGTTGGCAAGAGCATTGGAGCATACATCAGAAAATGTTGCCAATAACCTAAGAGAGATAACTTCTCATAAACATTATAAGGGGGGAGTGAATGTTTGGGATTTTGATGATGTTAAAAAACCTATTTTAAAGGTTGTCAGTTTGTACTCTAACAGGGACATTGATGGCGGCAGGTTGGATGTTAACGGCTACGACTGGAATGGTTACATTAATGGCTATGCTTTTGGGGTGTTGAATAAGAGTGCCGAAGGCACTCGCATTAAAAAATAAATAGTCTTTTAAATTATTCCTCCTTTTAGACATCGTCTTAGCAAAGTTTGAAAAATCTTGAGCTAAGGCCACACGCCAATTTATTTGGTGAAATTCAACAATAACAATTAGTAAGATACTCTGAAAGTTGAAGTTGTGGTGGCAATTGGTAAATTGGCTACATAGCTGGTTGTCAGTTTGAACTCTAACAGGAACATTGATGGCAACAGGTTGAATGTTAACGGCACCAACTGGAATGATAACAATAATGGCTATGCTTTTGGAATGGCTTTAGCTCCTAAGACATTTAAAATGAAATCTCACAATAATTTATATCAAAAAATAGTTTCCTATAATAATCTATTATTAGCATATAAAAATGCAAGAAAAAACAAAACAAAGAAAGATTATGTCATTGAATTTGAAAATAATCTGAACAATAACTTAAAATCATTAAGAACAGAGTTATTATTGCATTCTTACCAGCCTAAACCTCTTAAAACATTCATCCTAAGAGATCCTAAAACAAGAAAGATATCCAAATCTGACTTTAGAGACAGGGTAATATATCATGCTTTGATAAATATAATAGAGCCAATATTTGACAAGATTTTTATTTATGATTCATATGCAAACAGGAAAGGCAAGGGAAATCTGTTTGCAATAAAAAGGTTCGATGAATTTAAAAGAAAAGTCTCAATGAATGGCAAAATAATAAATAATAAATTCAATGACAATAATTTTGTAAAAGGATATTGCCTTAAAGCAGACATCAGGCATTATTTTCATGAAGTTAATCATGATACCTTAATCAATTTAATAAAAAGAAAAATTAAGGATGAAAAAGTCATCTGGTTGATTAAAAAAATAATAAAGAATACTTCAACTGGGGGAATTGCCAATATCGGGATGCCTCTTGGCAATCTCACCTCCCAATTCTTTGCTAATATTTATCTTAATGAGCTTGATTATTTTGTAAAATATCAATTAAAGGTAAAATATTACATAAGGTATGTGGATGATTTTGTTATATTACATTTCTCTAAAGAGCAATTAGAGGAATGGAAGGATAAAATAAACTATTTTTTAAATAATAATTTAAGATTACAACTTCATCCGGAAAAATCTAAGATAATTCCTTTGTCAAGGGGAATAGAATTTGTAGGATTCAGGAATTTTTACTATTTTAAATTGTTAAGAAGGAGAAATATAAAAAACATGGAATCAAAGATACAGCAATATAAAGATGATAAAATCCCCAAAGCTAAAATATTTGAGATATATCAAGGATGGAAGGCTTATGCAAAATGGGCAAATACATATAACCTAAGAGAAAAAATTATTGAAAAAATAAACCTATCTAAAAAATAAAATTATGGTTTGAATCTTGTCATTGTTCTTGGAAAACCAATGGCGTCTTTTATGCTGTCAAGACCGCAGATCCATTTTATCATTCTCTCAGTTCCCATTCCAAAGCCACCATGTGGAATGCTTCCATATTTTCTTGTATCCAAAAAATAATCATAATCTTTCACATTTTCGCCTTTCTTTTTCAATGTTTTTATTAATTCATTGATGTTGGTGTCCCTTTCACTTCCACCGACTAATTCTCCATTACCTTCAGGACCAAGCATGTCAAAGCAGACTGCAACTTTCGGATTTTTTGGATCCTTTGGCTTGTAGAATGCCATTGCATCTTTTGGATAGTGCGTTACAAAAACAGGAGTATCATAACCTTCCATTATCTTTTCTTCTTCAATTGTTCTTAGATCTTTTCCCCATGAAACTTTCATTCCTTTTTTATTTAATAATTCAACAGCTTCTGAATAAGTCATTCTTGGAAATTTATTTTTTACAACAGGCTCTAATTTTTTTACATCCCTTTCAAGAATCTTCAGTTCTTTTTTGTTTTCTTTCAGGACTTTTATTATAATATGCTTTACCAGATCTTCGCACAAATCCATCAAATCATAAAGGTTAAACCATGCAACCTCAACTTCAGTATGCCAGTATTCTGTCAAATGCCTTGAAGTCTTTGATTTTTCAGCTCTGAAGCTTGGATTGATGCTGTATATCTTTTCAAGGCTGAACATTGCAGCCTCTGCATATAACTGCCATGTTTGTGTAAGATACATTTTTTGATTAAAATATTTTACTTCAAATAAAGTCGGACCTTCCTCTGCACCGCCAGGGATTATTATTGGACTGTGAAATTCATAATATCCTTTTTTTCTGAAGAATTCATGAATTGCTCCGAAGACAGTGCTTCTGATTTTAAGAATTGCAGTCATCCTTCTTGATCTTACCCATAAATGCCTGTAATCAGCAAGGACTTCTATGCTCTGGTCCTTTGTGATTGGATATTTTTCAGCAAAATGAATTACATTTAATTTTGAAACTTTAACCTCATATCCTGTTGGAGCCCTTTTATCCTTTGCAATTTCTCCTTCCAGTTCGACAGAGCTCTCAATAAGTAATTTATCTGCATCATTCCACTCTTTTTCAGAAATTCTGTCTTTGTCAATTACACACTGAATTATGTCAGTGGAATCCCTGAGAACAAGAAATTTTAACTGGTTGCTTCCCCTTTCCCTGTATATCCATCCTCTCAGGGCAACCTTCCCCTTTCCATTTTTTATTGCTTCATCAATTGATATGAATTTCATAATATTAAAAACAACCTTTGTTATTTAAAAATATTGCTAAAATTTGAATAATAATATTATACTAAAATAAATTCCAGTATAAGAAATAAAATATAAATTCCAATTAATCCATAACCCAATAATTTCTGATTTCTGGTTTTGTGTGTGAAAAATAAATATATCAAAAATGCCAATAAAGACATTATTCCAATTTCAATGAATATTGTGTTGCTTAAAATTATTGAACTTATCGTTGATGCCAATCCCAAAACCAGTATCACATTTACTATGCAACTTCCAACCAAATCTCCAACCAGAATCCCCATATATCTTTTTCTTGCAGCTTGTATTGTAACACTTAATTCAGGGAATGTTGTTCCTATTGCCATTAATACCCCTATTAATTTACTTGAAACTCCGAAATAATTGGCAACATTTCCTGCTGAACTGACAAGATACTTGGCAGAAAAAATCAAAACAATCAGGCTAATAACAAGAAACAAGTAATTTTTTATGTTGTTAAACCACATTTCTTTTTTTATCCCCCTTACTTTAATGTGTCTTTTTAGGTATTCTTCTGGTTTCTTCTTTCTTCTGAAAGTGTCAAATAAATAATATATCAATAGCAACAATAAAGCCATGCCTTCAAAATTGCTTATTTTTAAATCCAAGCTGAATATAAGCAATAAAAAATAAACCAAAAATAGGAATTTTAATTCATGCAAAATATCCTCATTCTTTTTAAGATAAACAATCAAAAATAATGAAATTCCGAATATAAATGCAATGTTGGCCACGTTTGCTCCTATGATGTTTCCAATAACCAGAGGACCCTGCTTGTAAATTGAGGCAAGTATTGCGGAAAATAATTCAGGTGTTGAGGTGCCTATTGCAACCAATGTCAATCCTATTATTAACTCACTGACTCCAAGATTTTTTGCTATCTTTGAAGAAGAATTGACAAACAAATTAGAACTTGCAACTAGAAAAAATAAGGCTATTATCAGTATGATTATATCCACTATCATGGTGTTAATCTCTCAGGATCCCTTGGAAGCAGGATAGCCTCTCTAATATTATTTAATATAAGTAGACATTGCACCATCCTATCCAATCCAAGACCAACACCACCATGAGTAGGGCACCCAAATTTAAAAATGTCTACATAACCATTTATTTTATCCAGATCAATTCCTTTTTCTTTAGCCTGCTCCTTTAATATTTTATATCTATGCTCTCTTTGTGCTCCGGTTCCTATCTCAACGCCATTCCATATCAAGTCAAAGGATTTTGTCCCTTTACTGTCATTGTCCGATTTCATATGATAAAATGGTCTTTTATCCCACGGATAATTAACAACAAAAACAAAGTCAGATTTGTATTTTTTCTTGACAATTTCACCTATAATCTTTTCAGATTCTGAATCTAAATCATCGTTATCGCTTAATTTTTTTCCTTTTTCTTTTAACATTGATTTGACTTCCTTAATTTGTAATCTAGGAATGCTTTTTGGTACTTCAACATTAACTTTCAATAAATTTAATTCATCACTACAATTGTTTTTTACATCTTTTATAATATATTTAATTAGGTTTTCAACGACATCCATTACACTATTTTCGTCCTGAATAAATCCCATTTCCATGTCCACTCCAATGAATTCTGTAAGATGTCTTGTTGTGTGGCTTTTTTCAGCACGGAATACTGGAGCAATTTCATAGACTCTTTCAAACCCCGCAGCAACCATCATTTGCTTGTATATCTGGGGGCTTTGGCTTAGATATGCCTTTTTATTGAAATAATCTATCTTGAATAATTCAGAGCCTGATTCAACGCCGGCAGCAGTTATTTTTGGTGTATTAATTTTTATGAATCCTTCTTTGGAAAAGAAATCAACAATTGATTTGAACATGTTTGATCTTATCTTAAATATTGCATTTATCTTTGGGTTTCTTGCATCTAAAAATCTGTAATTTATTCTTTTGTCAATGCTTGTTGTATCCCCAAAAATATCAATTGGCAAAGGGGTTTCAGCTGGATTTATTATTTCATAATTATCAAGAATTAATTCTTTTTCTCCGGATTTTTTCTGTCCTTTTTTTATTGTGCCGGAAGCGGATATGACGCTTTCAGGGGTTAACTTGCTCAATTCCTTGAAACCTTTTGCAACAATCTGCAGAACACCAGTCCTGTCCCTTAAATTAATGAAATTAAGGTTTCCCATCAATTTAACCTTTTCAACCCACCCCGCAACAATGACTTTTGAATTATCCTTTTTATTCAGAACATCTTTTACATACTCTCTTTTGTTTAGGTCCATATATTAAATTGTTTAAACTATTTATTTAAAACTTTCCATAACTTATATAAATAACCTATTTTCTTTAAACTAACATGAAAGAGATAGCAGAATTCTCGTTGAATAAAGCACAGGAACTTGGATGTAAGTATGTTGAAGTAAGGGCGGAAAAAAGAACTTCAACTGGCTTGACATTGAAGAATGGAAATCCAGAGATAACTGGCTTTGACACAACTAATGGAATAGGAATAAGGTATATGATAAATAACAATCTAGGATTTGTGTCAACAAATAATTTTGACAGGGAAAAAATATTGTCATTGATAAAAAAATCAATTAGATTGACTGAGAATACCTCAAGAATTTCAAGGAATATTTATTTTTCAGAGGAAAAATCAGAAAAGGCAAACTATAAAGTAAAGCAGAAAGAAAAAATAGAAGATTTTACAGAAGACAAGAAACTTAAGGTTCTTAAAGAAATAGACAAAACAATGGTGAATCTGCCCCAGAGATTTCTTACATTGGGTGATGAGATTACAGAGAAATATTACATTAATTCAGAAGGTTCTGAAATTTCTTCAGTGATTCCAAGAGTTTCTCTGTTGTATTTCATAACAATTGAGGAAAATGGAAAAACAATACAGAGGTATCTTCCATATGGTGCTGTATCCGGTTATGAAACATTGAAAAAATGGAACTTAATCAAGAAAATTCCGGATGAAATTGATATTTTAAAGGACAATTTAATGAATGGAATTCCATCCCCGAAAGAAAAAATGGATTTGGTCATTGGCTCGGAAGTGACTGGAATAGCGGTTCACGAATCTGTCGGGCATCCTTTCGAAGCGGACAGGATATTGGGAAGGGAAGCAGCTCAGGCTGGAGAATCTTTTCTTACCCCAGACAAAATTAATACAAAAATAGGTTCAAGCATTGTTAATGTGATAGAAGATCCAACAATTGAAAGTTCATTTGGTTATTATCTTTATGACGATGAAGGTGTAAAGGCAAGAAAAAAATATTTGATAAAAAAGGGAATAATAAATGAATTCCTTCATGACAGGCAGACTGCTTTTGAATTAAAAACAAAATCAAATGGCTGTTCAAGGGCAAATAATTATGATGTTGAGCCAATGCTGAGAATGTCTAATACATATGTTGAATCTGGAAATTCTTCAGAAGAGGAAATAATTGAAGAAACAAAGAAGGGAATTTACATGAAGTCATACATGCAGTGGAACATTGATGACAAGAGATATCATCAGAGATATACTGGAAGCGAGGCTTATCTTATAGAAAAGGGTGAACTGACAAAGCCAATATTTGCCCCGGTCATGGAAATTACAACACCAACCTTGTGGTCATCAATTGATATGATTGGAAACAAGATTGAATTTTATGCAGGTAATTGTGGAAAAGGAGAACCAATGCAGGGAATTCCTGTTTATTTTGGCGGGCCTGTAATGAGGCTGAAAAATATAAATATACAATAAAATGGAAAATATAATTTATTATCTGAAAGATGAATTAATGAAAAAGGGAATGGATGATTTAATAATCACTTTTTATGAAACAGAGGGCAGGCAGTTAAAGTTTGTTAATAATAAAGTTGTAAAGACAGGTTCTGAATTGACTTCAAATATCTCAATATTTGTTACGAAAAATAAAAGGATAATATCAACCTCATTAAAAGATATAAATAAAAATAAGGCAGATGAATTAATAAGAAAAATTGTTTCAATGTCAAAGAAACTTCCTCCAAATGAGGATTATCATGGAATTGCACAGGGGCCATTCAAGTATAAGGTAAAATTTGATTATGATAAGAACATAATGGACGTTGACGAGTCAGATTTGCTTGAAAAAGCAATCAACAAGGCACTGGAAACTTCAAAAAGAGTTGCTGGAAACCTTGAAGTGGGGCATTTGAAGTCTCATTTGGTTTCTTCCACTGGTGCGGAAGTAAAAGAGGGCTCTTCTAATTTATATTTTTCAATAAGGGCATTCAATGAAAAGGAGGAGTCAGGGCATATGACCTGCTGTTCAAATACATTGAAAAAATTTAATCTTGAAAAGACTGCAGAAAGGGCGGCGGAGATTGCAAAGCTTGCAAAGAACCCAGTTGAGGCAAAGGCAGGAAAATTTCCAGTTATTTTTTCACACATGGCTTTTGCTCCCTTATTGAATAATATTTCTGAGGCAGCCTCGGTTTATAGTGTTGAATCTGGCCTTTCATTTCTTCAGCAGTTGAATAAAAAATATGGAAACTTTACTTTAGAAGATGATGCGACATTGCCCGAAGGTTTTAATTCAACATCTTTTGATGATGAGGGAGTTCCAACTAAAAAAACTACAATAATTGACAAGGGGGTTTTAAAGACTTACTTGCATAATACCTCGACAGCAAAGAAATACAAGACAGAAACAACAGCAAATGCTGGTTTGATATCCCCAAGATCATTTAATGTTGTGTTTGACTGCAAAAAAGGAGATATATTTGATGTAAAGGAAGGAATTTACATAACAAATGTTTGGTATACAAGATTCCAGAATTATTCAAACGGTGATTTTTCAACAATACCAAGAGACGGAGCATTTCTTATAAAAAATGGGGAGATAGTTAAGTCATTGAAAGGTATGAGGATAAGTGATAACATGCTCAGCATACTTAAGAATATTCAGTGCTGCAATAAAAAAGTTATTCAGATTAAGTCATGGGAGGCTGAAATTCCAACATTCACCCCAGAAGTTTTGGTTAATGATGTTAATATAACAAAACCTGCGCACTAATTAATTCTTTTAATTCATCTTTATTATTGATATATCTATTGCAGATTTCAATTATTCCTTCTTCGGAATGAATTTCATCAATGCCTTTAAATAAAATATTTGCACCACTTATAATATTTAATACATAAGGATTCTCTGAAACATAATTATCCAGTTTTCTTCTCGGAATTATTCTTGCACCCTGAATGCAATCATCAATTTTATCTGCCAGTGATTTAAACTGCTCATCTGCTTCTTGAATATTTTTGCATCGCATCGAATGAAGAATAAATTTGTTGCACTGAAATGCTGGAAAGAAATGCATTCCCCCGAATGAATCTGAAATATTCCCATAAGGGCTTCTGACATCTGTCCTGAAACCAACCACATACTTTCCCATTGTTCTCCCATATGTTATTTCAACAGCAACTCCCTCATCAATTGGTTCATCAAGGTTGGAAACTATAATATCACTCCTTGGAATGAAGAAACCAACATCAAGAAAATAGATTATGTTTTTGATTGCAGAAGAAATCTCTTCAGGAGATAATTTTTCATTCAAGAATTTTTCCAGATTTCCAAATTCAAAGCCGTCTTTCTGAGGCAGGTCAGTCAGATAACCTCTTTCTTCAAGCAGGTTTGCCAGATTTATGTTGAAAAAAGTTTCTCTTCCTGAGAATAATGCAGCAGCAGTGTATATCCTTATTTTTTCTTGCATGAATAAGGGAATCTTATCTTTTTAATAAGAAAATCTGAACATTAATCTGCACATTGTATTATATTCTTTCTAAAATAAGGTTTGATTTTTAATTATGCTTATTAATAAATCAAACACACTAAAAACTAAATGAAGGGGGTTTTACAATGAATGTTGTATTTGGGGGAACTAATATTAATGCTACTGTTATTGAAAAAATAAAAAAGGGGGAAATAATTGATTCTTCTGAATTATCCCCAGAATCTATATCTGCAGGTTATGCAAGAGTAAGCAGAGATTCTAGAAGTGTAACTGAATTAAGGGAATCCTCTTCAAGAGAAGTTGCCAATGCAAGAAAATCTAATGAAATAATCTTCTTTGATATGGGACACCATTCAATTGCGGAACATGCATATTTTAATTTTGATGTTTTAGGAATATCAAGATTGGCAATTGAAGCATTAGAATCCCACAGGCTTGCTGGTTATACAGAAAAATCACAGAGGTATATAACTCTGAAGGGAGACTATGTAACCCCCTTGGAACTATCTAGTTTGCCAAAAGACATGCCTGACCAATTTCACAGATTAGTAAAAAAACAAAATAAATTATATTATGAAGCACTTCCTATACTGATTGAATTTCAAAGACAAGCTAATCCAGAATTAGCAAAAGAAGCAGATAGAAAAAAAGATGAAGGGATTAAAGACAGACTTAACAGGGAAAAGAACACCTTAGAAAGTTGGGCAAAGGAGGATGCAAGATATGTATTAAGTATGGCTACTGAAGGGCAACTTGGTTTTTCTGTGAATGCAAGGGAATTAGAATATATTATTAGGGAGTTTAAATTTCATCCTTTGGCAGAAGTTAGGGGGATGGGAGAAAGGTTTTATGAAATAGCATCAGGGGTAGCACCTTCTTTGATAATTTTAAGTGATGCAGAATCTTTTGAGAAAAGATTTGGCAGACCACTTGAAGAAAAATTTATGAAGGAATTTGATCAAGTTTTATCTGAGGAATGTAAAAAGGTTATACAACCCAAAAATATTCAATCCAGGAACGGAGAAGTTGAGCTGATTTCTTATACAAGAGATGGTGATAGAAAAATATTAACGGCTTTGTTGAAAAAAGGTTTAGAAAAATCAGGAATTAGCATTGGTTACAGAGATGCAGAAACTTATGCCTCAAATTTAACATCTAATCAGGAAGAAGGAAGGAAATTCTTACTGAATATATTTAAAGATTTAACAGAATTTGATAGGTTACCAAGGGAATTTGAATTGTCTACACTTACATATAGAATTGTAACAAGTGCAACCAATTTTGCACAGTTAAAAAGACACAGAATGATGACTTTACTTCCTGGATTTTATGATCCAAATTTAGGTTATACCATTCCTAATTCTGTAATTGAAGTTGGTTTTGATAAGAAATATATAGATGAAATGAACAGGGCTTCTGAATTATTTAATGAGATTAAAAAATACAACCCTCATTTAGCTCCTTATGCATTAACAAATGCTCATAGAAGAGAGAATATAGTTAAAATGAGTGTTAGAGAATTATATGCTTTTTCAAGATTAAGATGTGATAAACATGCTCAATGGGATGTTAGGAATAATGCAAATAAGATGGTTGAATTAGTAAAAGAGGTTAATCCTTTAACTGCAATGTTTTTGGGAGGAAAACATGAATTTTCTGAAATAAGAAGGAAATTATATGAAAAATGAGTGAAGGTAAATTTATTGTATTTTATGGAATAAACATATTAGGCAAAACAACACAATCAGGGATAATTTCAAGACAGATTGCACTTGAAAATTCTGTAAGGGTACACAGAATAAAATATCCCATTTATAATCTAGACCCAACAGGTTCTGAAATAAATGATTATTTAAGAAATGAAAATCCAAAAGAATTGACCCCCCACCAGCATCAGGAATTGCAATTACAAAACAGGTTTGATTATCAACCAATTTTATTTGAAACACTAAATTCTGGAATTTGGGTTTTAGCAGAGGATTATACTTTGACAGGAATTGCATGGGGTATTGCTACAGGTGTTGATGAGAATTTTTTAAGAAAGAAAACTAATTCTTTAATGGAAGAGGATTTTGGAATCTTGTTTGATGGTGAGCAGTTTAACCATAGGGAAGAAAGCCACAAGTATGAAACAAATTATAATTTAACAAAAAAGTGTAGAGAAATTCATTTAAGATTAGCAGAAGAGTTTGGAATTCCTGTTATAAATGCAAATCAGGAAAAAGAAAAAGTAACAAAAGATATCTTAAATATTTTAAAGGAATGGGGATTAATGAAATGATAATAGGAATAACAGGCTCATATGCATCAGGAAAAGATACTGTTGCGAGTATATTGCAAGAAAAAGGTTTTATCCATTATTCTTTATCAGATATTTTAAGAGAAGAGTTGAAGAAAAAAAGAAAGGAAATAACAAGGGAGAATATGATCAGTTTAGGAAATGAATTAAGGGAAAAATATGGGGCTTCTGCTTTGGCAGATAAAATAATTAAAAAATTAGAGGGCAATAAAAATTATGTTATAACATCAGTGAGAAATCCGAAGGAAATAGAAATATTATCAACAAAAGAAAATTTTCATCTTGTAAATATAATTTCTCCTGTAAGAACAAGATATAAACGTTTCCTAAATAGAATTAAAGAAAGAGGAGAAAAAGATGCAGAATCATTCAGGGAATTCATGAGGAACGAAAAACTGGAGAATTCAAAGGATGAGACAAAGCAGCAACTAAATGTATGCGAAAAACTTGCAAAAATTAAATTGATTAACAATTCATCACTTGAAAAACTTAAGGAAAAAGTAAACAGGTTGGTTGGTGACCTTGAAAAAAAAGAAGTTAAAGACTATATAAGACCCTCATGGGATGAATATTTTCTTAAATTGTGTGATGTTGTTGGTACAAGGGGAACCTGTGATCGAGGGAGGGCTGGTTGTGTTATAGTAAAAAACAAAAGAATAGTAGCTACAGGTTATGTTGGTTCTCCTGTTGGAATAGAACATTGTGATGAAGTTGGTCATCAGATGAAATCAACAATACATGAAGATGGTTCAGTATCAAAGCATTGTGTCAGGACTGCACATGCAGAACAAAATGCTATTTGCCTTGCAGCAAGGTATGGAATTTCCATTGAAGGCTCCACACTGTATTGCAAAATGACCCCCTGTTATGTTTGTGCAAAGATGATTATTAATGTAGGAATAAATAGGGTGGTGTGCCTTAGAGATTATCATGCAAGCGAAGATTCAAAAAAAATATTCAAGGAAGCAGGAATAAAGCTGGAAATAATAGAAAAGACAACTGAGCAATACAAGAATCAATAAAAAATGGAAACAGATATTTTAAAGCCTGGTATACTGACAGATAAACAAATTACAGATTTGATAAATACAGGAAAAATTAAATCAACATCATCAATAAATCATAAATCTCAGATTCAACCAAATACCTTGGATTTAACTTTGTCTTCTCATGCTTATAAATTAAGATCAAGTTTTACTCCAACAAGAAAAGAAAAAATTGAGGATATATTATCAAAATATGCAGCTTATGAATTTAATTTATCAAGTAAATCTGGGGGAGTTTTGGAAAAAGGAATAACTTATCTTATTCCTTTAAGGGAATGTACAGAATTGCCAGATAATGTTTGGGCTCATGCTAATCCAAAAAGTTCAATAGGAAGAGTAGATGTTCTTGTTAGATTAATTTCAGAAGGAAATCCTTTCTTTGATGAATTGCCATTAGGATACAATGGAAAATTATATCTGGAAGTAACCCCTTTATCCTTTCCGCTAAGATTAAGAGAGGGGGATTCTTTAAATCAGATAAGATTTATTAATGGAAAACCCGTTTTGGATATTGAACAATTGAATAATTTATATATAACAAGATTATCTAATGGATTCTCTTTATTATATGATTCAAAGAGAAATCCAGTGAAAGTGCCTTCTATAAATAATGGTGGTTTATTATTGACTTCAGAATTAAGCAGCGGAACATTGGTGTATAAATCTAAAAAGAATACAACTGAGATAGATATTAGAAGAAGGGATTATGATCCTGAGGATTTTTTTGAAATAATAAAAATAAAAGATGATGAGTATATAGTAAACCAAGACGAATTTATATTAATTCCTGGAAAAGAGTTTATCTCTGTTCCACAACAGGATGTTTGTGCTGAGATAATAGCAATAAATTTGCAGATAGGCTCATTCAGGTCGCATTATGCTGGATTTTTTGATTCTGGATTTGGTTGTGAATCTAATGAGGAAAGTTTGTTAAAAGGAAATCAGCCAACCCTTGAAATAAAAGTTTTTGATGTTCCATTCAGAATAAAAGATGCTCAATCAATTTGTAATCTAAGATTTTATTGGAATTGTGGAGGGGTGTCGGTGCCTTATGGAAATGAAAGGGGTTCAAATTATCAAGAGCAGAAAGGAGCAAAATTACCCAAGTTCTTTAAAACATAATTTAAATCACAATAATCTTTATATACTAAAACAGCAAAAATATACCACATCTTGTATGATTAACAAAAAATAAATACAACCCATTGTATTAACTCGAAAGTGATATGCCCCTACTGCTCACATCCGGAAACAAAAGTCTTGGACTCGAGAGAGTCTGAAGATATGGTAAGAAGGAGACGTGAATGCCTCAAGTGTGAAAAAAGATTTACGACATATGAAAGGGTTGAAATTGATTTAACTGTAATAAAAAAAGACGGAAGAAGGGAGCAATTTAGCAGGGAAAAACTGAAAACTGGAATAATTAAAGCAACGCAGAAAAGGCCAATAGAAACAGAAAAGATAGAAAACACTGTAAATGAAATTGAACAGGAGCTAAGGAATTTAAAATCACATGAAATTCCATCAAAAAAAATAGGTGATAAGGTAATGAAAAAACTAAAAGATTTGGATAATATTTCTTACATAAGGTTTGCTTCTGTCTACAAGGATTTTAGGGATATAGATGATTTGGTGGAGGTGTTGAAAAAATAAAATGGAGCAATTGACACAATTAAAACTATCAGAAAACCAGATAAAAGTTATCAGGGATAAATACCTAAAGGATTCACCAACTATAGAGCACTGGTTAAAATTAATATGTAATAATATTGCTCTGGCGGATCTTCTTTACTCTAAAAAAGTTTCAGAGCTTGAAATATTCAAGGGCGTTCAGTATGAAAGAATTGACTATGATTTCAACAAAAAATTATTCAGGTTTTTCTTGCTTCATAAAAATATAATCAACCATAATGAAATACATAATAATTTTAAGAAATTCATAAGCAATCTGGATGAAATATCAATGAAGAATCATGAATTAATTTCAGAAACAGAAGAGAAATTTTATAAAATGTTATCTAGTTTTGAATTCCTGCCAAATTCTCCTACCTTGATGAATGCAGGAAGGGACTTGCAGCAGTTATCTGCTTGTTATGTTCTGCCTGTTGGAGATTCGATAGATGAGATTTACAGTTCTGTTAAAAATACCGCATTGATTCATCAGTCTGGTGGAGGAACAGGCTTTTCATTTTCAAACTTAAGGCCTTTAGGTGACAAGGTCAAATCAACAAAAGGGATTGCATCAGGTCCGTTGACTTTCATGCAGATTTTTGACAAGTCCACAGATGTTGTTAAGCAGGGAGGACAGCGTCGTGGAGCTAACATGGGAATATTGCATTACACTCATCCGGATATTCTTGGATTTATAGATATGAAAAAGACCCCAGGAGTTATGGAGAATTTCAATGTTTCAGTGACTGTTGATGATAAATTTATGTATGCAGTAAAAAATAACGAGGATTATGATTTGATAAATCCAAAGGGCAAGAAACCAGTTGGAAAATTAAACGCAAGGGAAGTTTGGGACAAATTAGTTAAGGGTGCATGGGAAACAGGAGATCCTGGAATTATTTTTATTGACAGAATGAACAACACAGACAGTAATCCAACGCCGCATCTTGGTCAGATAGAGTCAACAAATCCCTGTGTAACGGGAGATTCATTAATATCAACAGAGAAAGGATTGATAAGAATGGAAAAATTAGTTGAAAATTATTCTGATGGAGGAATTAGAATTGCTACGGACAGAAGAATTCCAATAGAGATAAAACAAAGGAATGGAATTGTAATGCTGATGGAGCAATCTCAGGAATTAATTAATTTTGATATTATTACTAAATCTTTTACAACAGGTATTAAAGATGTTTATAAATTAAAAACAAATTCAGGATATGAATTAGAGTGTACTGGGGATCATAAACTGTTCACAAATGAAGGTTGGGTAAAACTAAATGATTTAAATTCTAATAAACACACAGTATTTATTCAAGCAGGAGAAGGAAAATTCAATGAGATTTATGATTTACCCTTTGAAGTTAAAAATGAGTTTTTAGGAAAGAATGGAATAAAATATTCTTTAAATTTACCAAATAAATGGACTAAGGAATTGGGTCAGATAATTGGATGGTTAGTTGGAGATGGGTGGTTAAGAGAGGATAAAAATTGCAGAGTTGGATTTACATTTGGTAATAAAGACATTGAGGTTATGAATTATTTAAAACCAATAATAAATAATTATTATGGAAGAAATATTAATGAATTAGAAAGAGAAAATGGAGTTTACCATTTATCTTACCATAGTAAATATTTTGTAGAATTTTTTAAGAATTTAGGAGTAAAAACATCTAAAGCTGCAGAAAAAGTTGTTCCAGAAAGTATTTTTACATCCCCTAAAGAATCTGTCATAGGTTTTCTGCAAGGATTATTTACAGCAGATGGAACTGTAAGTTGTCTTAGTGGAAGTCATTATTATGTAAGATTAACCTCAAAATCAGAGAAATTACTAAAACAAGTCCAATTAATTTTATTAAATTTAGGAATAAAGTCTAAAATTTATAATAGGCATAGAAAACCAAGAAATAATTTTAGTTACACTGATATAAAAGGAAATTATAAAACTTACAAAGATGATGGAAAATGCTTTGAATTAAATATAGCAAGAATATGTGTAATTAAATTTTTGAATTTAATAGGATTTTTATGTGATAGACATAAAGATAAAACAAAATTATTTTATAAAAAAAATCTTTACAAAAATATCTTCGAGGAAAAAATAAATGAAATAATTTTTGTTGGTAAAAAAAGAGTTTATGATTTAACTGAACCGAGAACTCTAAGTTTTATAACTAATGGACTGTTATCTCTAGATTGCGGTGAACAGCCTCTATTGCCATACGAACCATGTAACTTGGGATCAATTAATCTTGCAAAATTTGTAAATGAAGATTGGTCAGACATTGATTATGGTAAATTAAAAGAAATTATTTTCACTTCAACGCATTTTCTTGATAATGTGATTGATGTCAATAATTATCCAATACAGGAAATAGAATATGTGGCTAAATTAACGAGAAGAATTGGATTGGGGGTTATGGGCTGGGCAGAAACATTGGCAATGTTGGATATTCCTTACAATTCAGAAAAGGCATTAAGAAAAGGAGAAGAAATCATGAAATTCATCAATGATAAATGTCTTGAAGCTTCTGAAAAATTAGCTGAAGAAAGGGGGGTATTTCCGGCATTCAGGAATTCAATATATGACAAGGAAGGAAGAAATTTCAGATACGAATTTTATCCCAGAAATTCTGCAAGAACAACAATTGCACCAACAGGGACGATAGCAATAACAGCCGGATTGCAGGGTTCAGGAATAGAGCCTTTCTTTGCAATTGTATACATAAGATACAATGCAGCTGGAATAGATGCGCTGAAAAGAGGAGAAACGCCGGCAGAAAAAGATACTTTCTTTGAGGTAAATCCTTTGTTTGAAAAAGTTGCAAGACAAAATAATTATTTTAATATGGACAGGAAAGAATTATATCAAAAAATAAATGACAACCACAAGTCTTTGATTGGATTAAGGGAGATTCCTGAGAATTTCCAGAAAAGATTCCTGACCTCCCATGATTTGACTCCAAGAGAGCATATTTTTATGCAGTGTGCTTTTCAGAAATATGTCAACAATGCAGTGTCAAAAACAGTTAACATGAAAAATGAAGCAACTGTGAGCGAGGTTGAAGAGGTTTACCGGCTAGCTTATGAAAATGGAGCTAAAGGCGTGACAGTTTACAGGGATGGTTCAAAGCAGTTCCAGATATTAAATATTGGAAAAAAGAAAGAAAAGAAAAAAGACCTTCCGGAATTTGCTGATTATATGGAGATAAATACAGGTCAAGGTCCGATACATCTTCATATAAATTACAATGAGGATGGCCCTACAAAAGTGTTTGCTAATCTTTCTCCTGCAGGAACAGAAATTTCAGGATTAACAACAGCATTGGCAATAGTTCTTTCAAAATATTTCGGGCTTGGAGGGGATCCTGTTAGAATACTGAAACATCTTAATTCAGTAAAGTCAGAAAAGCCTTATGGTTTTGGTAAGAACAGAATAGATTCAATACCCCACGCAATTTCTGTTGCATTGAGAAGACATTTGACAAAAACCGGAAAAATAAAGACGCTGGAGAATATATCTAATGACAAGGAACAGACTAAACTGGTTGATACTCCGGAGAATGGAGATAAAGTTTATTGTCCAAAGTGTTTTAGTTCCAATGTAGGCTTTGTTTCTGGTTGTACTGAACCAACATGCTTTGATTGTGGATATTCAAAGTGCAGTTAATATGGAAAAAGGACTGATTCATGTTTATACAGGAGAAGGCAAGGGAAAAACTTCTGCTGGTATGGGTTTGTTAGTTAGGGCACTTGGAAGGGGTTTAAGTGTGAAAATAATTCAGTTATTCAAAAGGAATACTGGAGAGCAATTCTTTTTTGAAAATTCTGGTTTTAATTATTCTCAGTTCAAGCCATTGCACCCTTTTTTCAAGACATATAATCAGGATGAATTGCAAAGCCTAAAAAAAGAATTTATGGAATTCTGGAATGAGATTACAAATGATTTGAATTATGATGTTATTTTGATTGATGAAATAGGTCCTGGAATTGCATGGGGAGTCATTGATGAATCTCTTGTTTTTGATTTGATAGGAAGAAAGCCGGAAAAAACAGAGCTGGTATTGACTGGAAGGGACATGCCTTTGTCAATAATAGAAAAGGCGAATTATGTTTCAGAGATAAACAAGATAAAGCACCCTTATGATGATGGTGTCTTGGCTAGAAAAGGAATAGAATATTAATTTCTTTAAAGTGGTTACATATAGTAAGTTTTATATAATAATTTGATGTTATGCTGATATGATAATTTGGATATTTGGAATACTGGATTTGCTTGCATTATTTACTTTAGTGATTACACATTATGGATGGATTATTTCACCTATTCTTATATTATTGATGTTCCTTTACCTGGTTGCAAAAGGATTGATATTCTTCGGGGAATTGTTGAGCATGATGGATCTGCTTGTTGCATTCTATTTTGTTTTGTTTGTGTTTGGAGTAAGATTTGATTTATTATTCTATTTTGGAGCTATCTTGTTGTTGTATAAATCAATTATGAGCTTTTCGCATTAGAAAGTTTTAAATAATAATATTATTAAATTTTTTTAAGGGGGCGATAAATTTGGTTAAAGAAATAAATTCAGATAATTTTAAGGAAGAAATATCAAAGGGAAAATCAATGGTCGACTTTTGGGCATCCTGGTGCGGACCATGCAGAATGCTGGCTCCAATATTTGAGGAATTGTCAAAGGAAGTAAAAAATGTGAACTTTTTCAAGTTAAATGTTGATGAAAATTCAGATGTAGCTCAGCAATATGAAGTTCAGGGAATTCCAACATTGATTTTATTCCAAAATGGAAAGGAAATAAAAAGAATTGTTGGTGTTAAGTCAAAAGAGGAATTGAAACAAGACTTAAAATGAAAATTACAAAAAAATCTTTAATAGAGGAAATTGCTCAGGATCCAAAGAAAGCAGAAATACTGATAGATGCTGGATTGCATTGTATTGGCTGCATGGCTTCACACTTTGAAAACATTGGGCAGGGATTGAAAGTTCACGGTTTCTCAGACAAGGAAATAAAGGATATAATTGATGAACTTAACAAAGTTTAAAAATCAGGCAATCATATCTCTTTAATGCCTTTCAGCAAGTCAACTCTTAAGCAAAGGGAAAATTTCTATAAAAATAAATTTAACATAAAAAAAGTCAGGGAATTCCTCCCTATTCAACCGCAGTTTTTTGCGATTGACGCTGGAACTGAAACAAAAATAGCAAAGAACAAGAAAGATATTGGAAAGCTTTTGATTCTTAAGCCAAATATTTCTTATGAGGAATTAAGGGAAAAATTAATAGAACATCTTCCTGAGGATGTATATTATGACAGGAATATTTACAAAAACCCGGAAAATTGCCCAAGCAATTTCAAGTTCAGCGAGGCATTTCATTCAGACAATTTCTTGGGGCAGGAATTGGCATTTGATATAGACCCAGAAAATATAATAAAGTCAAGATCAATATGGTCATTCAATAAGGATTTGATAATAAAAGCTTCAGAAATAACATTGGAATTTTACAATGAATTAAAAAGGAATTTTAATAATGTAAGGATAGTTTATTCAGGAAGGGGGTTTCATCTGCATGTGTTTGACAAGGGAGTGTATAATTTCAGGATGTCAGAGAGGGGAAAATTAAACAACAGGTTTCTTAAATATAAGATAGACCCTTGGGTTAGTTACGGAAAAATAAGACTGATGAGGCTTCCTTATTCATTGAATTCTTTATGCTCAAGAATATGCACTCCTCTTTCTGTAAAAGAACTGGAAAATTTCAATCCAGATTATAAGAAATATCTAATATAATAGAAATTTTTATAAAGACAAATGTCTTAATCTAAGCATGCTTTTACAAAACCAAAAAATAATGGAGCGGGTTTTTCAAGGCTTGATTTCAATTCAGGATGAGATTGTGTTGCAACAAAGAATTTATGGTTTGGAATCTCGATGAATTCAACAAAAATTCCATCTTCAGACAATCCAGATAAAGATAATCCATTATCTTCAAGAATCTTGTGATATTCTGGATTTACCTCATAATGATGCCTGTGTCTCTCAAACACTTCTTTGTTTTTGTATAAATCATAAACTTTGGAGTTTTCTTTTAGGACTGCCTTGTAACTTCCAAGCCTCATTGTTTTTCCTTTTCCTAATTTGCTTTCATGGCCTTCAATGATGTCAATTATGGGTATTTCAGTATCTTGATCAATCTCAGTTGAGTTTGCGCTGATTAATTTGCATACATTCCTTGCATATTCAATGATAGACAATTGCAGACCGTAGCACAATCCAAGAAATGGAATATTTTTTTCTCTTGCATATTTAATAACTTTTATTTTTCCTTCAGCACCCCTCAATCCAAATCCGCCGGGAACTATAACCCCTTTAACATCTTCCATTTCTTTTTCAGGATTTTCAAGATTAGTTGTCTCAATCCATTTCAGTTTTATATTGACATTAAGATTTGCAGAGCAGTGGTGCAATGATTCAATTATGCTTGCATAAGAATCCTCAAGTCTTGTGTACTTTCCGCAGATTGCAATTGTTATATTTTTATTGTCAACCCTGTTTATATTGTTGACCAGATTTCTCCAATTTTCAATTGTGGGTATATAATCTGTGTTTAACCTGCTGTTTATTCTTTCAACAATTCCCTGTGACTCAAAAATTAATGGAATTTTATACACATTATCAACATCAACACCGCACAGGACATCCTTTTCAGACAAACCGCAGAACAGGGATATTTTTTCTTTTATTTTGTCATCTATGTAATCCTTGCATCTTGCTATAATTATATCCGGTTCAATGCCCCTTTGATTAAGCAGCCTGATGCTCTGCTGTGTTGGTTTTGTTTTTGGCTCCTTGACGCTCTTTGGAATTGGGACATAAGTAAGATGAATAAAAAGGAAATTCTCCTTTCCAATCTTCCTTCTAAGCTGTCTTAAGGCTTCAATGAACAGCTCATTCTCCATGTCTCCTACGGTTCCTCCGACTTCTATTAATACAATGTCAGGATTTTCTTTTTCAACTAAATGAAATATTTTCTCTTTGATCTCATCAGTTGCATGCGGAATTAATTGGACAGTTTTTCCGAGAAACTTGCCTTCTCTCTCCTTTTCCAGCAAAGAGTGAAATATCTTTCCCATTGTGATGTTCCATTCAAATTTGCATGTTACATTGAGAAATCTTTCATAATGCCCAAAATCCATGTCAACTTCCCCCCCGTCATCAAGAACAAAAACCTCTCCATGCTCAATTGGATTCATGGTTCCAGGATCATAATTGAGGTAGCCGTCCATTTTTATTGGCAGAACTTTTCTTCCATTGGAAATTAGTTTCCCTATTGAAGCGGCAGCTACACCTTTGCCTAGGCCAGACAGAACTCCTCCGGTAAATATGATATATTTTATTTGGGACACAAATGAAAAATCATTTTTTATTTATAAAAACTCATTTGCTGAAGAATATATATTGCAACGATAATTTTATTAAGGATATTTTTTGAACAGATTTATGAAAATATTTATTCAAACTTTTGGATGCCAGGCAAACATACATGATTCTGAGATAATGGCAGGATTGCTTATGGAAAAAGGGCATAAAATAATGAATAATGAGAAAAATGCAGATATTATAATATTGAATTCATGCTCAGTAAAGAATTCAACTCAGTCAAGGGAATTTCAGTATATAAAAGATAATCAGGATAAGAACCTGTTTGTTGGTGGTTGTTTAACTAAAACAGTTGATTTGAGAAAAAAATTTCCAAATATTAAGGCGGTGTTTGATACAAATTCAATAACAAAAATAAATGATATAATAGAGGCAGAAAAGGACACTTTTTCAAAAACAAAAGAAACTAAATTAAATTTGCCTGTAATAA
>Ga0209541_10004009_pt1 | contig 26475 bp, 22 predicted proteins | sample RifCSPlowO2_01_FD_184027 | JGI IMG/M metagenome (GOLD analysis project Ga0209541, IMG submission 184027) | Groundwater microbial communities from Rifle, Colorado - Rifle CSP2_plank lowO2_0.1 (SPAdes) (version 2) | ecosystem: Environmental > Aquatic > Deep subsurface > Groundwater | place... | reverse complement strand
ATTTGTTGTTTCTTGTTTCGGTAATTCTAAAATATTTAAACCAGCATTCAAAGCATAAGAAATGTCAGTCGTGAACTTATCATTGCCTGTGTCGCTAAAGGACCCATCATCTGTTCCAACTACTCCACCCCAAGAAATCTTCTGTGTCACATTTCCATAAGTATCGTCATAGACATATTCTTCGGCAATATCTTTGCGCGAGCCATTACCATCATATGTTTCGGTCGTTGACCGAACAAGTTTAACAAAATCTCTATCAGCCCCTTGATTGTATCTGTCCCATTTGTTGATGGTTTTGGAATATATATTACCAGAACTATCTGAAATTTCTGTTCTGTAAATTTTGCCTATCTTTGAAACATTGTCGTCGTATTCTCCTTGCGAGGAATTTGTAGAGTTGCCTTGGTGGTAGTAGTTTGTTGTTTGGACTCCTATGCTGTCCGTCTTGGTAACTTTAGCAAAGCCAGCAAGCTTTCTGTCTGTGGCTGTGTTGAAATAGTACAAACCCCCTTCGTAAGAAAAAGTATTAGTGGAAGTTACGCCATTGCCGTCTACGGTAGAAGTTTGGTATACCGTATCAATGTTAAGAGGAAGATTTGGATTGAGAAGAGTTGATCCATTAACATATTTAGCAGTTTTTTTGTATGTCACCGTAGTATTCCCGCCTTGAGGGAAAGTTATTTTCTTTAGAGTGTCGGTTGGAGTAGTAGTTTTATTTTTATATACGTTCGTTACTACCGGTGTTCCATTCTGGGTACGGAAAAAATCAAGAGTGCCGTCAGTATTCATGTCCACAATGTTTACCCGATTGGTGTCAAATTCAATACTTGAATCGTTTGGTACATTCCAAGCAGAAGATGAAGTCCAGCCAGAACCGGTGTTGAGGTATGTATTACGGCCTGCAGTCATATATGAATAGTCTGGAACTATATCTACTAGACCATCGCCGTTCACGTCAAAGAAACGAGCGCCAGCATCGGCATTAGAAGGAGTTATAGTATCAATCGGTGGATTGTATGCACTATCGGTGGTCCAATTTCCGTCGCCTTTGTTTATATATGTTGTCTTATCGGTTTGGCCAGTCCCAGAGTTCCAAACCATATACACTATGTCCGGAAGATTATCACCATTTACATCAACAAATTGAGCTAATGGACCAAGAATGTCAGTTACCCCCGGTGCCCAAGCAGTGCTTGATTCAGTTCCGAAAGCAGTCCCGCTATTTATCTGAGATCCAAAAAATCCACTTGTCTTACGAATTATATCTGTAAGACCGTCAGAGTTTAAGTCAATGGCATGAGAACCCCAACTACCAGTATTGTCGTCACCGTTAAAAGTCACTGTAGAAAGCCAAGCGCTATTTTGTGTCCACGATGAGCCGTTTGTATTTAGATATGCATCATACCCCCCTTTATTATGACCTTCGCTATTTTCCTCTGACTTTATAATATCCGGCAATAAATCTCCATTAAGATCTCCTATTCGCACCCCTTGATCCCAGGTGTCACCATGCGCTCCGCCACGGATTTCATTTTTTCTAAAAAGAATCGGTGGTTGCAACCCAGTGGAGTTTGACCATGTACCATTACCATTATTAACATATACGTGTTTCTCATCTCCATAAGGACCAGTATATGATTCGATGATGTCAGGAAGAGCATCGCCGTTTACATCAAGAAAACTCTGCAAAGCGTCGCCCATAGCTTTTGGAGCAGTCCAGGTGGTAATATCCAGAGTCCAGCCTCGAGTATTTGAGTCGGTCGCATAGTAAGTAAAAGAAGTCGCAGGTAAAGTTGTAACCATGAAGTTCTCGTCTTGACCTGATTCAATGATACTTCCTAACAAGGACCGTACACCATTATCACCCGTCACGTAGCTCATCATATATCTTCTCGCCCAAATCCCATTTACTTTTGTTTTAATTTCATTGATTCGATAATTTGTCTGTACTAGAAATGTCGTCGCGTAGGATTTCGTTATGTCAGCTCTTGATTCCCTCAAAAACTCAACTTCAAAATTTCCATCAGTGGAACCGTTGCCTGTGTATTTTACTTTTGAAGAATAAATCTGTCCGGCGTCTTTGTAATATTCATATTTAATAAAATTATCATTTGTGTCTCTTATTTCTTCCAACATCCATTTGGCGACTTTTGCGCCAGTCGTGTCGTCTTGTCTAGAAGACGCATTTTGACCAAATTTGTAAACTGTGCCTTTTTTGTCTGTTACTGTCCAAGAAGCGCCATCATAAACATATTTCAGAAAATCACCATTTTCAACTTTCGGAGCGTAAGTAACGCCTGAAACAAGAGCAAGCTCTCCAGAGAGAGATGAGTAAAAGTAATTAGCTGTGTAAAGCTTGTCAGTGCCTGTTTTGTTTACTCTCTCTATGGATGGAATATTGATATTCCATCCATAACCAATTAGATTTGGATAATTACCCGCCTGTTGGTTATTGTAATTTAATTTAATATCTGATTGCATCCCGTTTCTGCCCGGTGGAATTACTATGTCGTAACTGTAGTTGAGAGCGCCCGTGGTTTCGTCAGTTTTTAAAATATTTTTACTTGTTTTCACTAGACCAGTCGTCAAGTTCTCAGGATTAGCAGTATCAAAAGACGACATTTCCATCATCTGTTCTTCTTTAGGTGCTGTTGGTGATATTTCTTCTGGTAAGACTGTATTCTCATTTGCATTTGAGTTATCTACATCTAAAGTAGAATCACCTGATGTGTCTGGAATATTTGGAGTTGATGTGGTATCAGTATTTGGAGAAGTTGTTTCCGGCAAGGAGACAACAGGATCTGCTATTGTCTCTTGCGCAAAGACCGGTGTCAATGGCGCTATGAAAAAAGCTAGAATTAGAGAAGAAGCTAGAATATCTTTAAAAAACGTACTAAAAATAGATAATCGCATATGTTTAGTCAGTTGATTAAGTAATAATGATAGTCAACGAAAGTATATACTAGAAAAAAATAAAGGCAACTCAAAACTAGCAAGGATTATCCTTGCTAGTTTTATCCTTGCTAGTTTAAATAGCTAGGTCTTGCCTAGCTATTCGTGTAAAAAATTATTTCGCCTGTTCTGTTATTTGTCGCAACTGTTCAATATGTCTTGCGCGAATTTTTGTTACATTTGCCGTAATAGAGTCCTCCCATTGAGAAGACATTGTTTGACTACAGGCGTCATAGACTTGTGAGATGGCGGTGCGCAAATCTATAATATGCGCTGCCTGGATTTTTGTTACATTGGGGGTTATTGTAAGGTCATTATTATCCCATGGAAAACCTCCGAGTCCAGCATCAACTCGGCGTCTATCTATTTCAGACCGAAGTTCGTCTATATGGATTTTCCTAATTTTTGTTACATTTGCCTCAATAGGATCATCGGTCCAGTTGCCAATAGTTAAAGGCATAGGCCCTGTGCAAGAGTTTCGTTGAATGCCAATGGGTTGAGCCAAAAAATGCTTTCCACCAGGGGGGATCTGTACTGTTTGTGTTGGGCACACAGACGACGACCCATTAGAGCAATGCCACCCCGAAGGCAACTGCACTTCTAACACCTCATCAAAATAGCCATACAATATTGCATACCCGGGAGCTTCGATGTTGTTAGTAGTAGGCTCAGCTTCTGTCAAGCACAAATTTATATCTGAATAACGAGGTCGGTAACTCTGTAGAGTAATAGAAAGCCCCGACACACTCATCTGAGGTCCAGTGTATGAAGGACACCCCGTACGACCAAAAGGATCAGAATAAATCAACTCCTCAGAATTTTGCCCAGAACTTTGCCAGACACCATCACCATTTTTATCATTGAAAAACCTACCTATTATATATTGATTTTGCTCTGTTGAGGTGGGAGCGAAACCATCGGCACCACCACCAACGCCAGGTGCTTCCTGCGCAAATATATTACCAATAATTAAAAATAAACCAAGAAAGATAAAGAAAGATAATACTACCAACGAGTGTAAAAATGTCGTAACCCCAGATGTTTTCATACGCTTATTATACTACTCCCTTTAATTAACATTCAAGAGTGACCTGTGGATAAATCACTGTCATAGTTGGGTAAATAAAAAGGTTAAAACTTTTATGAATTTTATAATTTATGATGCTTGGTGTCTTTAATGATTTTCCCATTTTCCATCGTGATAACCCTTTTGCCAATTGAATCAACAACGCCATGATTGTGGGTAGCTAAAATAACTGTCGTCCCAAGATCATTTATTTTTTTCAAAATTTGCACTATCTCATGCGTATTTACGGGATCAAGATTGCCGGTCGGTTCATCAGCGATGATGAGTTCGGGTTGATTAATGATAGCGCGAGCTATCGCGAGTCTTTGTTGTTCACCTCCAGACATTTGATTTGGAAAATGATGCATCCGATGACTCAAATCAACCAGTTCTAAAACATGCGGAACGTCAGAGGCTATCTCCAGATCAGTCTTGCCAACCGCTTCCATCGCGAAAGCGATATTCTCATAAGCAGTTTTGTTTAGAAGCAATCTAAAATCTTGAAACACGACCCCTATACGACGGCGAAGTTTGGTCAAATCTTTATTTTTTAATTTATGCACATTAACAGATTCAAAAAAAACTGTGCCAAGAGAAGGATTATCATCAGCAACAATCATTTTCGCGAGAGTCGTCTTGCCAGCGCCTGAATGTCCAACAATAGAGACGAACTCCCCGGCTGCGACAGTAAAAGTGACATCATCTAAAGCAGTCGCGTCTTTATAAATCTTGGAAACATTGTTGAAATAAATCACCTTTATATTTTATCACAAAATTTTCTCCGCCTCAATGAAAATATCTAAATCTCCATCCAAAACTGCGTCAGTATTTGAAGTTTCAGCGCCTGTTCGGTGATCTTTTACCATTTTATATGGATGAAGCACATACGAACGAATTTGACTCCCCCATTCTATTTCGGTATTTTTCATTTTCATACTGTCTTCCACCGATTTTTTTTCCTCCTGCGCTTTTTTAAAAATTTTGGCTCGCAGAATAGATAACGCCTGTTCTCTATTCTGCTCTTGAGACCGCTCGCCGGAAGCGTGCGCAGAAATACCGGTCGGTATATGCACAACTCTGACAGCTGTTTCTCTTTTGTTCACATTTTGTCCGCCGGGGCCGGACGAACGGGAAAATTCTATTTTCAAATCTTCCGGACGAAGTACTACATCTTTTTCTTCTATTTTTGAAAACTTTGGCAAAACTTCTACTAGAGCAAAACTTGTATGACGTTTTGCATTTGCATTAAATGGTGATACACGCACAAGACGATGCACGCCTCCCTCATTTTTGAGTGTTCCATAAGGACCCCTCTCCCCCTGCCCCCTCTCCAAGCTAGCTTGGAGAGGGGTTTTCGGGGTGAGGACTTCAAAAGAAACATTTTTATAACCGCCGTGTTCGTTTTTATTCTCATGAATAAAGTGAATAGTCCAACCTTTTTTATTAGCATACTTCATATACATAGACAAAAGCATGCGAGCGAAGTCTTCCGCATCGCTCCCACCCGCCCCGGCTATTATCGTCAGAATCGTATTACCTTTATCGTATTTTCCTGCGCCCTCTTTTTTATTTTTTAACTCTGCCAATTCACGCAAGGTATTTTGCGCTTTGTTTTTATCAGCCCAAAAATCAGCCTCTGACATTTGAGCTTCAAGTTCACTTATTTTTTTTTGTATATTATCTTTATCCAAAATTTTATTGCGGAGCCGAGAGTGGGAATCGGACCCACGTTCCTACTTTACGAAAGTAGTGTTCTGCCACTGAACTATATCGGCTTGTTAAATTTATTAAACTTGTCGACCTGGCAGGTTGACAAGTTTTGGAGCCGTTGGTGAGGATCGGACTCACGGTCTCTGTCTTACCAAGACAGTGCTTTACCACTAAGCTACAACGGCTAAAAATCTACCTTTCATTCACCCAAGCTCAACTAAGAGGTATAGAAATATATTAGTTTATTTTTATTTGTTTTGCAAAAATAACATATGACTCATTATTGAAAATTAAAAAAATTAAAAACTAAAATTATTTATTTTCATTATTTAAATTATAAATCATTCCCAGAATAGGAGAGGTTGAAACTCTTATTTATTAACGGAAAATCAGGAACTACATTGTCATATCCAGCGTCTTTAAGTACCGCCCAATTAGTAAAAGAAGCGTCTCTGGGAGCAACTCTACTAATATTTCCACATGAATCTGTTTTCACAAAATATACAATATCTCCCCTCCATCCCTCAACAACACTTACAGCAAAAGCATTTTTTTTAAAAGAAATATCGGAATTGTGTGTATTAATATTCCCTGTTGGTAATTTGCTTAAAGCGTTTTGAATGATTTTAATTGAAGAACGTACTTCTTTAATACGGACACGAAACCTTGCATACACATCACCACTTTTTTCAGTTGCTATTTCATCAAATTCGAGTTCATTATACATGGCATAAGGATAATTAACACGCGCATCACTTGATATTCCTATCGCTTTTCCCGCAACACCAATAACTCCACAGTCCTTCGCAGTTTCAAAAGTTATGACGCCAGTACCTTCTAGACGATTTAAAAGTGAAGCATTATTATCCACTATGTCAACAATTTCTGAGAAATCTTCTGCTATATTTGATAAATCATCAGTTAAAATATTATTTTCTTGTTCACTTATATCTGTAATTACACCGCCAACTATATTAACACCTCGTAAAAATCTACTTCCAGTTATTCGTTCATTTATTTGCATGATGTTCTCTCGCAACCTAGAGCCCTGCGCCCCTCCAAAATTAAATCCCGTATCCAGCATTATTGCGCCAATATCGCCAAAATGATTTGCTAATCTTTCCAATTCAGAATAAATAACCCTAAGGCAAAGAGCGCGCTTTGGAACATTCGTGTCGCTTAATTGTTCCAATGCTTGACAAAAAGCAAGGGAGTGACTAAAAGAACTATCACCAGAAATCTTTTCTGATAAATGTATCTTTTCAGCAAGGGGTAATACTTCAAATAATTTCTCACTGCCTTTGTGAGTAAATCCAAGCCGTGGTTCTAAAAGCATAATGCTTTCTCCAGCAACACTAAAACGAAAATGGCCTGGCTCTATAATGCCAGCATGGATGGGCCCAACCGATATTTCGTAAATACCCTCTCCTTTAACCTTCTGAAAATGATACGTATTATTTACAGCTATTGGTGGTTTTGTTTGCCAATTAAAATCTTTCCTTAGCGGAAATAAATTTTTAGGCCAGTTCTCGTGAAGAATAATTGATCTTGCGTTATGATGGCCGATTGGCTTAAGACCAAAAAAAGTCTGAATCTTCCTTTCATAATCGATGATTTCATGAATATCCAAGCTTAGTGAAGGAAATTCAATGGTATCTTTTAATTTAATAAAGGGAATAATAACGATATTGTCTTTAGGTGACCCCAAAATATACCATATTCTAAAACAGCCGTCTTCTTCTCTTTCGTCTGTGGCGGTAACAAGTTTCAAGGAAAGATTAAAATTTTTATATAAATTATTGACTAACTCTTTTATTTGCGAAACTGGAACTTCAAATGAAGCGACGTTGTTATCAAAACTTACCTCAAGATTTTTAGGAAGATTATATTTTTGTATCTTTTCTTTCATCATTTTAATAAAGTAGAACAGTATTATTTATTAATGTGTTTAAAAATGGTGGAATATAAAAACTTAAGATAAAAACAGTAATAATAAGCGCCAAAGGCGAAATAAACAACCAAATACTCTCTTCGCCAGTTTTAATTTCTTCTGGTTTTTCTCCAAAAAACATAGAACTTACATGTTTAAAGAAACCAATAAAAACAATCACCATAAAAAATAAAGCAACAAAACTAATAATAGGATAAAACTTTATTCCAACAGAAAGTATAGACATCTTTGTAAAAAAAATACCAAATGGAGGAGTGCCTGTAACGATTAAAAATCCTAAAATAAAAAATATACTTGTAGTAGGAAGAATCTTTAGCGCGCCCACAACGTTGTCGATTTTATCAGAACTGTATTTAAGCAATAAATTACCAGAAGTAAAAAATAGAATAGCTTTGACACATGAGTGATAGATCATATGAAGAATTGCGGCAAAAATAGCTAAGCCGCCGAACCCAAAACCAAGAGCCATAATTCCAGCATTTTCAATACTTGAATACGCCAGTAATCTTTTATAATTCTTTGAATTAAACATTATAAGCGCGGCAACACTAATTGATAAAAGACCAAAGGCAATTAATAAATGCTGACTAAATAATGGCCCAACAACAACATCAGTTATTGTTTTAAATTTTAATATTATCACGAAAGCAATCGGTAATAGCGCCCCCGAAAGCAATGCTCCGATGGGAGCTGGAGCTTTGCTGTAAGCATCCGGTTTCCATGTATGCATTGGAACAAATCCCACTTTCGTTCCATAACCTATCAAAACAAATACGAAAGCAATCTTAGCAAGAAGCGGATCAAGATTTGAAGCGTTTTCTAATAATAAATGCCAACTAACCGCTCCCCCAACCTGATGAATCGCTGTAAAATATAAAAGTGTTCCAAAAAATCCTAATAACAGACCAACTGAGTTAATAATTAAATATTTCCAGGCTGCCTCTGTCGAGGATGGTTTATTATAAAAACTAATCAAAAAAGCAGTAGATAATGTTGTAGCCTCAATTGAAATCCATACAAATATTGGATTGCTGGCGCTTATCGCAAGAAACATGGCTGTTAAAAATAAACTTAATAAAATCAAATATTGTTTTGTTCTTGTAAATCCTATGATATTTTTAGCAGTTTCTTTTCTAAGATATTGAATGGAATAAACAACAGTAAAAAAACCGATAAAACTGACAAGAAGAATCATTATTGCTCCCAACGCATCAATATAAAAAAAAGGAAAAGGATTATAAAAACCAAAATTAGCAACCTTAATGGCGACAACAGTAGACAAAACAAGAGTGGTAAATACAGAAATTACTGAGACACACTCAATAAATATTCTTTTTTTGAAAAGAATATTTATTAGGGATGAAATTATTAATATTGAAATTATAAAAATTAATTCCATAAATTTAATCTTTTAAATTATTCATAGTTGTTACATTAAGCGAACCAAATTGTTTATAAATCATAGTTGCAAAAACTGTTGCAATAATAATCCAAACAAAAATATCAAATATAATTCCAATTTGAAGACCGGCAGATTGTTCCAGTCCGGCAAAAATAATAAAAGTAATCAAACTATTCTCAAATGAGAGCACTCCAATAATTTGTGAAAGCGCGCCTTTTCGATTGATAATTAGAAAAAGAGAAAGAAACATTACTGAAAGTGATAATGATAATAACATATGATTACTGGGAATTATATTAGTCAGAGGAGTAAATTTATTAGAATAAGCTATAAAAGTTAAAAAAGAAATAATTATAAGTGTAAATGGCATATTCAAATATGTGCTGACTGAAAAAGCTAAGGAATTTTTTTTAATCAAACGATTAAAAAATAATGGAGCTAAAATTACTTTAACTAATAAAATTAATAAAACAACAACAAGTAATAATATACCGCCTGTATCTAGATATGAATTAAATAATATAATTGCTAATGCTAGTGATTGAATAATATATGCCCATACTACCTCAGAATTCTTTTTTGAAATATGTAAAAAAACAAGAGTCAAGAATATTATTTCTAATACAAATTGTAAAATTAAAATACTCATAGTTGGTTAATAAGCCCTATGGCCACAATACTAATAATAAAAGATACGATTAAAAGATCAGGCAGTCGGAAAAATCTAAATTTAGACATTTTTGATTCAAGAAATCCGATTATCAAACAGAAAATAATAATTTTTATTATTAAAACAATAATTCCTATACTTAAAGCGTCCAAACTCACACTTTGCGCTATGCCAAAAGGGAAAAAAATATTCGCGCACAAACTTGTAAAAATAATAAACTTATTAGCTCCCGCCCACTCCATTAAAGCCAATTTTTTGCCTGAATATTCTAATATCATGGCTTCGTGAATCATCGTTAATTCAAGGTGAGTGTCTGGATTGTCATATGGGAAACGCCCATTTTCTGCTAATAAAACAATAAAAAATGCAATAAAAGCTAAAATTACAGATAAAATTGATTTACTAAACGCAAAAAGACCGATATTTGATATCTCAAATAAATTTGTCGTACCACTTATTATAGCCATGGTTAAAAGTGAAAAAATTAATCCACCTTCTGCCATGGCAGATATCGTCATTTCACGACTTGAACCAAAGCCACCAAATGAATTACCTGTATCCATGCCAGATAATGCCAAAAAGAATGTTCCAATAGAAAGCAGATAGACTATGACTAAAATATCAGTGGTATAAAAATTTATCAACACAGAACTAAATAAGGGAATACTTGCGCCCACAATAACCGTAATAGAAAAAATAATATAAGGGGAAACTTTAAAAATCCAAGAAGCATCAGAACTTATAACTTCATCTTTGTGTAATAATTTCCATAAATCTTTATAGGGCTGAAAAATACTCGCCCCGCGTCGATTTTGTAATTTTGCCTTGATTTTTTTTATAAAACCAATGGCTAGCGGTGAAATTAGCGGAACAAATATAATTTGTAAAATTAAAATAGTAATAAGCATAGTTTATAATATTAAGAATAATGAAATTATAAGAGCAATAAATATATATGAAATATAAATGTTAATATTTCCACCTTGAATATTTTTTACTCGCAAAGACAAACCATTAATTATTTTATTTATGGGTTGATAAAAATAATAATTATAGATATTCCCCACACCTAAAGTAACTACTCGAGACTTTGGTAAATACCTGCTTTCTGCGTCATGGTATTCAATATCGTGCTGAATACTAGGCTTAAGAATACCCTTAAAAATAAGAATTATTGATCTTGCAAATCCAGTTGCGGTTATTTCCATTCGTGGTGAAAGCGCAGTACCACAATCCCATGTTTTACTAATCGTAATTTTTTGATTTTTATTAACAAAATATTTAATAATCCAAACCACCAATGAAATAGTTATGATAATTGCTATAAAAATTACTGGAGAAGAAACGGATGAAAAACTATTATTTATCTTAAGTACTTGATGAGAAGAGACTGAGACAGAAGAAAAAGTATTACTAAAAATAGAAAACCCTTTCCCAATTTTTTCAAGAAAAATAGTTATATTAGCAGATAATAAGCCAAATAAGATTGACAATAATGCAAGCGCGCCCATTCCTACGCGCATATATAAATTAGACTCTTTGGCGCGTGTAACCTCTTCACTTCTAGGACGAGCAAGAAATATAACACCAAACGCTTTAACAAAACAAGCAAGGGTAAGCCCTCCTGCAAAAGCAAGAGACCCAGCCGCTAATAGAAAAACCATCTGTGAATAGGAATGAAGTTGCGCTATTCCTTGGAATAGAGATTGAAACGTTAGCCATTCACTAAAAAAACCATTAAACGGCGGAAGAGCAGAAATTGCCATTGAACCAATTAAAAAAAACATTGCGGTTTCTGGCATATATTTTATAAGACCACCATACTCTTCAATATTTTTTGTATGAACTTCATTAATTGCAGACCCTGCGCTTAAAAAAAGCAAAGATTTAAAAACAGCGTGATTTAGAATGTGAAAAAATGAAGCTGTCAAACTAAGAAGAGCGAGCGACGCCATATTAAGTGAATAAAATACCATAGCGCTTCCAAGTCCAAGTAAAATTATTCCAATGTTTTCAATGCTGTGATAAGCCAAAAGTTTTTTTATATCATGTTCAGTAAGCGCATATAAAACTCCAAATAAAGTGGAAACTGATCCAATAATAATAATTATCATTCCCCACCAGACTGGAATTGGTTGCAATATATCCAAGGTAATACGAATAAGCATATAAATACCGGTCTTTATCATAACTCCAGACATGAGCGCTGATACATGCGAAGGAGCGGCGGGGTGGGCGGCCGGAAGCCAAATATGAAATGGAATAATGCCAGCCTTTGTGCCAAACCCAATGATTCCAAATATAAAAATAATATTTTTTACAGAATATGGAATTAAAGCCATATTTGATTTAATTACAGCAAAATCAAAAGAGTTGGTATATTTATAAATAAGTAAAAAAGCAAATATTATAAAAGATGCGCCAATATAAGTCATAATCAAATACAAAAAACCAGCTTTTATATTATTTTTATCATTCCTATCATAAACAACTAAAAAGTAAGATGAAATAGACATAATCTCCCAAGCAATCAAAAAGAAAATTCCATTTGACGCCGTCACAACCAAAATCATGCTGCCAATAAGTAAATTATAAAAAAAACCCAATACTCCAATATTATATTTTTTATAAAAATGTTTTATATACCCTATTCCAAACACAGAACAAAAAAAAGCAATTAAAGAAATAGTAAAAATAAAAAAAGCAGACAGCATGTCAATGTTAAAAGAAAAAATAAAAAAAGAAAATGAAGATGAGCCAAAATTAAAAATGAAATTATGTCCGGTAACTATTACTAAAACTGAAAAAATTATTCCTAATAATGAACCTGCTATCGTAAAAAAATTACCCCAAATATTTGCTAAGTTGTCATTTTTTTTTAATACCAAAGAACCAACTGCTCCAGTGGTAAAAAATGCTAACAACGAAGAAAATCCTATTGATGATGTTATCATTTCAATCATATTGTTTATACAAGATTACTTAATTTTGAAGGTTTATTTAATGTTTCAAGAATTTTTAGAAGATGTAAAAGGATTGCCTTGGGTGTCGGAGGGTCACCCGGAATATGAAAATCAATAGGGATAATTGATCCAATATTATCCAAGATTGCATAAGATCCTTTAAAAATTCCTCCGTCTTTGACATCATCGCCTACCGTAACTACAATTTTGGGAGTCGGGGTAGCATTATACACGTCCTGAACAGCATTTACCATGTTACGCGTCAAAGGACCAGTGACTAACAACATATCAGCGTGTCTTGGAGACGCAACAAAATGAATCCCGAAACGTTCAATGTCATAATAACTGTTTGATAAAGCAACTAATTCCTGCTCGCAGGCATTGTCCGATCCAGCATCCACTTGCCGTATAGCAAGAGAACCATTAAATAAACACTTTATATTATTGTGTATCTTTTCTCCAATGCAATAAATCTCTTCTTGAATTATATCGTTATTGGATATTGGAATTACCGTATTTTTATTTCTAAATATTTTTAAAAAAAGTTTAAACATAAATCATACCCTATTAAATAAAAAGCGCGCAAATAATTCAATTTATTATGCACATTTTCATATTATACCCTATCTAGATTTTAGTCAAAAAAAAGTCTTGTCCAATACAAGATGATACCAAATAGAAAGAAAGAAAAACCACTTTTTTGGAGTGGTTTTTCTTAATATCAAGGAGTATCCTTGCTTGCACTTTTTTGGAGTGGTTTTTCTTAATATCAAGGAGTATCCTTGCTTGCACTCGCTAGACTATATACAAGTTGCAGGAAAAACCGTACTTGACTGATCAATATAAGTTGTAACGGCTGGACACTTTCCTAGCACATCAGTTTTTGTTGCAGTTATATAAACTTTAAAGTCAGAAGTTGTTGCACAAGTATAATCCTCATCTCCTGTACTGGCCGCAGGTGTAATCGTATATGTTGGATGCGTACCTAAAGAAGCAGTAGTTACATCTGCTAATTGATCATCACATGCCACTATCAAAACCGGATGGGCACCTGAAACTTCAGCCTTAAATGCTGCAACTTGTGCCTTTGTTCTTGCAGTGCCCAAAGAAGCCAACACCACCGACGCCAAAATGCCGATGATAGCTATGACCACCAAAAGTTCTATCAATGTAAAACCTTTTTTAAAATTCATTTTTTTCATAATAATTTTTATCCCGACGCTTTTAGGTCGGGACTCCGACTTTACGTCGGAGCTTATAATTAATAATAACTTATAATAATTTCGACTAAATTTTCAATACTTAATTATAACATAGACAGAAGGATACATAAGCAAGAAAGTTATCCACAGCTCTATTTATCTAGGCTTTTTCTAAAGCTTCTACTCTTTTCACTAATGGATTGAACTTGTCATAATCGACTTTATTCGTAGCAAAATCATCAATTCTTTTATCAATGCCTTCAATTTTGTTTTTTAACTCTTCAATATCAGTTTTTGTCGCCATACGGTCAACAACATCTTCTTTTATCATTTTAGCTAAATCATCTATTTCGTTTTCAATCTTTTTATTAACACCCTCAAAACCAACTTTCATCAAAACAGCTAACTTATCTATTGTCATCTTTGTTTTAATATTTTTCATATTCCCAGTATATCACCAGCATCTAATCCCTAGCAACTAAGCAATCCCGCCAGCTACATTGTAAATAGGCACCAAGATGGACACGAGCAATAACCCCACGCCTATACCTAAAGCAATGATCATTGCTGGCTCTATCAGACCCACTAATGTATCAACCGCGTCGTCCACTTCACGCTTATAAAAATCAGCCAAAGTTTTTAAAATAGCGCCCAATGAGCCCGTCTCTTCGCCGACTTGCACCATTTGCACCAAAATGCCGGGTATTTCTTTATTGTGTTTTGAAAATGCAACATAGAGAGCTAGCCCGGATTTTACTTCATCCGCTACCTCTAAGAGGAGTGTTTTATATATGCGATTGCCGACAACTTCGGCAGAAATATCTATCGCTCGAATTATCGGAACACTAGCGCTCAACATTGTATTCAAATTATCCGCTATCCTGGAAAGATAAAGCTTTCTATACAAGTCGCCTATGCCTGGCATAGAGAGTTTCACTGAATCAAGATATATTTTTCCTTTCTCGGTGGAAGAGAGTTTCCAGACCCAGATACTGAGCAATACCAAGAAAATCAGCACAAAAAAACCATAATTGACAAAAAGGTTTGAAATTGCGATAACTATTTTTGTATAAAAAGGCACCTCTTGACCAGAATCCAAAATGATCACAGAAAGCTTTGGAATAACCATCCAAAACATCAAAGCCATCACGGTAAAAAAAGTAATGACTACAAACGCTGGATAAATCAAAGCGTTCCTAGTTTTAGAAGTAAGGGCATACTGGCGATCTAAATATTCCGCCAAATGCATAAACGTCTCATTGAGTTTCCCGGTCTCCTCACCCACTTTAACCATATTTATATAAAAATCAGAAAAGATATCCGGATGATTCGCCAAGGCGCCAGAAATGGAGACTCCAGCCTGAAGGTCATCACCTATCGCAGTCAACTTCTTGCCTAAAAGTTTGTTATCAGTGGTAGCGGCCAGCATTGTAAAAATTTTTAAGGCGGAGATTTCCGCTTCAAATAAAGTGGAAATCTGGCGGGAAAGAATGACAATATCTTTATTGGAGACTTTTTCAAAAAAAGTAGTGGCAAAAATGGATTTATTTTCTATTTCATCTTTGAGGGAAATAATCACAAACCCCCTTCGTTGCAGGCTACTTATCGCCATATCGCGATTAGGCGCGTCAATTTCTCCTTCTTTGTTTGAACCCTGTGAATCTATTACTTGATATTTGAATAACATTTTTCAGAGCTAGCTAGCTATCAGCTAATTAGCTAATTAGCTTGTAATTAAATCATACGCTCTAGACCTTTTGGATTTAGAGAATATTGATAAGCATTTTCTATGCTAATTTCTCCGGCGCGCACAAGCTCTATGAGTGAATGATTTAAATCCACCATTCCGGATTCCATCCCAGTTTCTATAACTATATCCACCTCATGTGTGCGTTTCTCGCGAATCAAGTTGGCAACAGCATTGTTATTTAAAAGAAGTTCGTAAGCGGGAATAAGTCCGCCGGTAATCCGAGGAATCAGTCTTTGAGAGAAAATACCGAGAAGCGAAGATGCTAGTTGAGCGCGAATTTGGTCTTGTTGATCACCCGGAAAAGAATCAATTATCCTGTCTATGGTCTGGGAAGCGTTATTGGTATGTAAAGTTGAAAATACCAGATGTCCCGTCTCGGCGGCGGTTACCGCGGTCGCTATGGTCCCGGGCGTGCGCATCTCGCCAATCATAATTACATTTACATCTTCACGAAAGACTGATTTGAGCGCTACATTAAAATCATGAGTATCGATGCCGACTTCGCGCTGGTTTATTATAGATTTATTAGGAATATAGACATGCTCAATAGGGTCTTCAATAGTCACAATATTGCGCGCCTGTTCTTTGTTGATTAAATCAATCATCGCCGAAAGAGTGGTTGATTTACCTTGACCAACGGGACCAACTACTAGGAAAAATCCTTGTTTCTTGCGAGCTAAATCAGCGAGAACAGGGGGTAAGTGCAATTCTGCGAAAGTCTTTACTTTGGGAACCAATCGAAAAACTAGACAGATTAAACCTTTCTGAAAAAAAGCATTCCCGCGCAATCTAGCTTCTCCACGGAAATCATAAGAGAAATCAGCCTCATGATTTTCCATAAAACTATCAATTTTTTCTTTTTCTAAGACTTCACCTAAAAATCCCATTATGTCACCTTCAGTAAAAACTGAATGTTTGGCAAGAAATATAAGCTCGCCGGAAACACGAATTATTGGCACCCTTCCGGTGCCTAAATGTAAATCCGAACCGCCTTCGTGAATAACGGTTAAAATAAGTTCTTCAAGTTTAGTTTTATAATCCATCCCGTTAGAAGTAGATCGCGATCAATTCGCGCGTCTGATATTTAATGTTATTAATTTTTCCAATACTTGTTTTCATATTTTGTTTATTATTTAAATTGCGATCGCGGCTTCTAACGGGATCCATATAACTTACTTCATTTTTTCAGCTAAAATATTTATGACCTGATTAATAACTTCTACAGGAGTAGAATTCGCTTTTATAATATAACCAGCTACCCCTAGACTACTGCCTCTGTCAATATCTGCCTGTTGACTCTTGTTAGATAAAATTATTTTCACAGAATTTGGAGATAATTTATCAGTATTTATTTTTTCCAACATCTTAAAACCATCCATCTCTGGCATAAGTATATCTACCAACATAACGTCCGGCTGGAGTCCATTTTTTAATTTCTCTATCGCTTGGACGCCACTCATCGCTGTATAAACTTCAAAGTTGTTTTGACTAAATTTGAGCGCGTACATATCTAAAAGAAAACTATCATCATCAACTATAAAAATTTTTCTTTTTTGTCTTTCCATCCCGTTAGAAGTCATAATAATTTTATTAAACTTTTAATATAATCAGAGAACTTTAATTAATTTAATAATACAATCCCGAAAGCTGACTTCTAACGGGATCCATATAGCCAATTATACTACAAAATGCACTTTAACAACATTCCATAAATCCTAGTCATTTTCATTGGTAAAATTATATACTTCCGTAAAAGGAATTACGCCTTCTAAAGATTTAAACATTGCATCTTCTTTCATCATAAGCATCCCATGTTTGCGAGCTACTTTGTAAATTTCTCCATTTGTAGGATTCTTTAATATTACATTTTGCATTTCTTTATTTATCTCAAACATTTCAAAAATAGCAATACGGCCCCTGGTACCAGAAGGACATTCACTCGAAGGGACCGTTTCATACATCTCATTTTTTAGTTGAATTTGTTTTTTGAATTCATCTGGTAAATCTTTTATTTGCCCTTCTACTTGCATTCTGACACTTTCATCCATTGGCACAAGTTTTCTTGAGCTCGGACAAGTCATTCTGGCTAAACGTTGAGCAATAGATAAAATAAGGGTCGGCGCAATAAGATATGGATCTACGCCCATGTCTATTAATCTTGGAATCGCGCCAATAGCATTATTTGTGTGAAGCGTTGAAAGAACAAGGTGTCCAGTCAAAGCGGCTTGAATAGCTAGTTGAGCTGTTTCTTTGTCGCGAATTTCTCCAACCATTATTATATCCGGATCTTGACGCAGAATAGAACGAAGTCCAGAAGCAAAAGTGTATCCGATTTCCGACATCATTTGCGACTGATTAATATCAGGCATGTGATATTCCACAGGGTCTTCTAAAGACACAATATTACTTTTTTCTTTATCAAGCTCATTCATCATTGAATATAGAGTTGTACTTTTTCCAGAACCAGTTGGCCCAGTAATCAAAATAAGTCCATAGGGTTTCTTTAATCCTTTTCTAATCAGATTAAGATTTGTTTCTGATAAACCTAATTGGTCCAAAGGTTTAACTCCTTTTTCGGAATCTAGAATACGCACAACGACTTTCTCACCATAGTAAGCCGGCATAGTAGAAACACGAAAATCAATTTTACGTCCATCAATATCAGCGCTAAAACTCCCATCTTGTGGTTTTCTTTTTTCATCCAATCTGATTTTAGCCAAGAGTTTTATACGCGCCACTATGCCACTATAAACATTCGGCGGCAATATTATAGAAGTGTATAATACTCCGTCCACACGAAAACGCACCTTTACTTTTTCTCCAGTGAACTCAATATGAATGTCTGAAGCGCCTCCTTCTATGGCGTTCCTCAATATAACAGCGACTATTTTTATCACCGGCGCATCTTCTACTATCTTGGCATTTTGGTCCTCTTTTATATTTTTAATCTCTTTGCTTAAATTTGTCTCATTCAAACCTTTAATCTCATCGTCAATTAATTCACTAAGCGCTTCTGTTACCTGACCCCTCATACCTTTATAAGTTTCCATTATAGCCTCGTAATCACTTTTAGAAATCAGATATATCTTAAAAGGAATACCGAGTTTGGCAGAAATAAATTGCAATGCGTCTAGCGCCTGTATATCCTCTCCATTTGTCACACCTACTTCCAATACTCCTTCCCGAAACTCAATCGGAGCAAAATGATAATGAGCCGCTGAATCTTCTGAAATATAATTAAGAGCATTGAAAGAAGTCTCTTGCAGGTTAACTTTTTTTGTTGGTATTTGTAAATATTTTCCTTTTGCTTCGAGAATTTTTTCTTCCGTGACACCAGAATTAATCAAGGCTTCATCTATATCCCCTCCATACTTCTCTTTTGCGCGAGTTTTAATCTCGCCTATTTGGTTCTTGTTAATTAGACCTTCTTTAACTAATTCTTCTAAAAAACTCATCCCGTTAGAGGCAGGAAATGCTTTGCATTTCCGTAATTATATTACTTTTAATAAAAACCTTTAACATAAATATTTTCCCTTTGTTGTCTTGAATAATAAACTGCGCGACCTCTAACGGGACTCATAATTAAATTGGGGGTGGATTAACACAAGTATTAGTTGAAGCGTCTAAAACTTTAGGCGATACGCACGTCGGTATAAGTATTACGGCAACATCATTGCCAAATTGAGCAAACGGATTTATTCTGCCTTCAGTCCCATCTGGCGTAAGCGTGATACTGTGAGAATCATCTAAACTAATAAAAGCGGGGTCGGAAAAAATAGCATCATCTAACTTTATCTCCCTAACATTCAAGAGCAAATTTAGAAAATCTTGAGCAATAACTTTATCTTTTTGTTCTACCCCTCCATTTGAAACTACGGGAGTCCCTCCTGAAGAAATCAGGGCAGCCCCATCATTTGGATCTGCTTTTATAAAAAAAATGTAAATCAAAACAAGGGCTGTCCCAATTGCTAGAAATATTATTATGTTTTTTATTGTTGGCATTTTTTATCTTGTTTTAATACTATTTGGATTTTAATTTTTTAACCAATAGGTTCTAATTTTGAAACTATATGTGTAAGATTCTGTGGGAAGATTATTAGAAGGAACGCCAAGAGAAGTTTTATTTCCAGCATTAACATCATTAGATGAAAATTGAATTGAGGATATGTCCACGATTCTAAGATTTTTTTCTAAATCTTTCATAAAAGAAAGAAAGTTGTTGTAAGTGCTTGTGGTAGAAAATTCTAAATCCCAAACTCCATAATCTTTACCAGAGGAGAGTTGAACTGCTCCGCCTCCTTGTATACTGCCTGCCGGTGAAGGAGTTGTGGGACTAGTAGCGTCTGTAGCGTTGTATTTAACATTTTTCAAAATCATCCCATAAGGAGAAGCCATCTTTTCTATTTCAAGAATCAAGCGTATGTTGTCAATATTATCAGGCAGAAGTTGTTGCAGTTTTGTTAAATTAACTGGATCCATAGAATTTTTTTTAGCAGTTAAGACATCGCGCGCATTTTCAAGAGCTTTAGAATTAGAGAGAGCTTCGTTATAAGATGCCGCTTCCACGCGCAATTGCTTAATATCATTATAGATAGGATCGGCAAATACAAAAAAAACAGCAACACTGATTCCTATAAAAATGATTGGCATAACAATTCGCATCATAAAATTAACTTTGTGTTAAGAGCGTTTGCTTATAATCAACAAAAGATGGATCGACCGAAAATTCTAAATCAAAAGCAACATTGCCTTTATCATCAAGCGTAAGATTAGAAAAAACAGGTTGAATAAAATTCTTGCCTATATCTTTAGAGCTAAAAAGGTCCGCTTGAAGCGCGATAGAACGATAGCCAACGGCAATTCCGCTCATTTTGACAAAAACCTTCGTATTTTTCTCGTTCCCATTTTTGCTTGACGCGACAGACCCTAATTCGTAACTAAATTTGGTATAACGAACAGTTTTCATAGTGATGAGAGACAATGCTTGGAAAATAGGAGTCACGGCTATATGACGAGACAATATTTCGCTGGAAGCTCGCAGGCGCTTGTCTAAAAGTTCAAACTCTATTATTTTAGAAGACTCAAAACGATTTTTGGCTAGGGTTAAGGTGTTCTCCATCTGAGCAATATCTTTCGTTAAGACTCCTTTATAGAAATAAAGAGCTAGACTGATTAAAAGCGCGATGAACAAAATAAAAATAGAAATAATGGGAAAAAAACCGATAAACCTCGCAGGAGCGACACGCTCTTGCACTATCGGTTTTTTAGGTATAAATGATGTTTGGAAATTCGGTTCCATCCCGTACGAAATTTCATTAAGTTAATAAATTGACTTAATCCCCTATACGAGATTTTTTAGCAAGATTTCGTACGGGATCCATTGTACATTAGTATTATATTATAAAAAAGACTAGAGATGAAGCAAATTGTGTATAACTCCGACGTTAGAAAAGTCGGAGTCCAACCTTGCGTCGGACTTTAGTCGCTATCTGGCTAATATTCCAGACAGAACACTTCTTGCTAGGAATTTTTTTGCAAATTTCGCAATGCTAAACCCAAGGCAACGGCAAATTCAGGACCTATCGCTCCGAGAACTTTTTGTAAAAATACTGGAGTAGTAACTTTAGAAAATGGATGACCAATTTCTATCTCGGCTCGAAAATTGTTTGCCGCAACTTCTGAAAGGCCTTTCAAAAGAGCCCCGCCGCCTGTAAAGATTACTTTACTTATAATTCGATGATACTTTCTTTCATACTCTAATAACACATTATTAGTTTCGGAAAAGATGTAATCAATATGAATTTCCATTATATTGGACAAACTTTTTTCTACGGGGTTTCCAAAAAGACCAAATTCTTTTTTCATTTTTTCCGCCTCACTAAAAGGAATGCTTAGAGATTTAGAGATAGAATCGGTTATATCGGCTCCCCCTCTATTTATCGTATGATAACTTTTGATCATGCCAAATTCAACTATAGAAAGTTTGGTGCGCGATGCGCCAAAATCCATCAATAGCACTGGGGAAAGTTCGTGTTCAAAATTCGCTCTAATTGAAGAGAAAATTTCAATTTCAAAAAAAGACGCTGTTAATTGACACTGCGAAACAATAGAACGATATTTAGAAATTGCGTCATTTTGTGTCGCGACAACAAGCACATTTATTTTTTCTTTTGGTTTTTGCGGAGTTTCAGAATTATCAACGACCGTATTCATTTCTTCAAAAGAAGATTCTTTTTTAGGTAATACAAAATAATCAAGGGAAATTTCTGTGATTGGTAATGGAATATATTTACGAGCTTCTGTGGGAATAATCGTCGATATCTCACTTTCTTTTACAAGGGCGGGCAATTCAATAGTAAAAATTAAACTTGATTGCACGGGAATAGAGAAAGCCGTCGAAGTGGCAGTTACTCCAGACTGTTTCAAAACTTCTTTTAGAGCTTTTGAGATTTTTTCAACCGAAAGATTGGTGACGCGCCCCGCGTCAAGATTATCAAAAGGACCGAGAGCTATAGACCCATATGTCTCAAGTATTGTCTTGCCTCCCTTTATTTTAATCTCAACCACCTTGATTGCGGAAGAACCTATGTCAATACCAACAGCGCTATTATCAGCGCCGCTTCCAAAACTACTTATTTTGCTTAATAGCGTTCCAAACAAATTATTCATCCGTGTTAGTATTATACCATAATGTCATTTTTAAACACTATATTAAATATAGTTTTTCCCGTAAAATGCGTCTCCTGTGGGAAAAATGAAAGTGATTTTTGCATTAAATGTCTTTCGGATTCTCCTCCTGCAGAACGCGAAAACCCAGAATGGATTTTTTCTCTTTATGATTATCGTCATCCACCCATAAAAAAAGCATTGTGGTTACTCAAATATAAAGGAAAAAAAAGACTGACAAAAAGTTTTGCGGAAGTTATTTATGAAAAAATCTTGGAAGAATTGTCTGATTTGTCAATAATGGAAAACTTCAACAATATTATTTTAATTCCCATTCCCCTATCAAGAAAAAGAATGCGTGAAAGAGGATATAATCAAGCGGAATTAATTTGCAGAGAGCTGGTAAAAATAAACAATCTACGCCGTGGAAGCGAAGTTGATACAGCATCCTCAACGGGTAGCGTAAATTTGAAATTAGAAAATGATATTTTAATCAAAATAAAAGAAACAGAACGCCAAGCTCGTATTGAAAATCGCAAAAAACGCTTAGAAAATATTTTAGGTTCCTTTTCTGTAAAAAATGAAGAGCAGAATAAAAAATTGATAAATAGAAATATCATCTTGATAGATGACATCACCACTACCGGCGCGACATTAAACGAAGCTCGTAAAATTCTCAAAAAAGCTGGAGCGCGAAAAGTTATTGCTTTTACGGTGGCGCACTAATAAATTCACTTCCATATCGTGAATTACGAAACTCGTCGAAGGCATGTCTTTTTTAGGGGGTTTCGAGGCTGTCGAGCCGAGAACTTCAGGATTTTTTAAGCTTCAAAAAATCCGTACCCTAGAAAAAGACATGCCTAGAAAGAGTTTCGTAATTCAAAGTTCCATAAGTCCCAAATCATACCAGCGATATTTCTAGGCTTGCCCTCCAGCGCATAATAATGCACATCAATAAACGGCAGAGTATTGCATTCAATAATTCCCCAATGTTGAGACTCGGCGGGTTTTGTCGGGTCTGGAATGATAGCATCAAAACCAGCCACAGATAAACCCACAATTTTTGTCGCCTTTTCAAAAATAGGAATAAAACTAGGATGAAGGTCGTCAATCATTTCTATGGTTCTGCCTCCAAACAACTGCCCCGCTCTATGTGACAAAGATAAAGAAAATCCTTCAGGCAAAACATCATAAATAGTAAATCCAGATCGCGCAATATGGTCATGAAGTTCATCTAGGATGCGCACATGATAGCGGTCAATCTGTGTTTGATTTTTTTCTTCAATAAGTTCTTTTATTGTCTTTTTTCCATCACCAACTATTTTAGGGACACTCCCTTGGTAAAATCCAGCTAAAACCCCACCTATTACTGTGGCTCGACAGATGTATCCTTCTAGATGTTCCTCAACAACAAGGTAAGGAGAGATTTGTTTTGCGATAGCGATGCCATTCTTAAAATGTTGAAAAGTTCTGATGTTGGTTACCGTATGTCGAGCGCGAGAACCAGTTTGTGGTTTTACAATTATTGGCTTTTTAAATTTAAAAAATATTTTTTCCAAACTCTGCGTGGAAAATAAAGGAAGCTTTATATAATTAGGCGCGGGCACACCATGTTTTAATAGTTCTTCTTTAAGGAGAATTTTATTATCCCAATCCTTTTTGAAATCCAGAAATTCTGATTGAATTGGAATACTTTCAAAATATATATTCTTTCCATCTACCTTTGCGCGATACCAATCTAAAGGTCTCTTGCCGATTATAATCTGTTCCATTTGAATACCCCTCCTGTTTGCTTCTTCCCAGATAACTCTGGAACGAAATGTATTTACCTTTTCAATATCGGAAGAAAATTTGACAAGTTTCAAAAAAAAGAGCGTTTCAAATAAAAATCCGGGAATCAAATCAACAAAATTCTTTACAAAACTAGGGGTATATTTTATTAAAGTTGTCGCGTGTGAATCAAAAGGAGATGAAATCAATTTCTCAAAAAAATAAAGTGTGTGATTTACAGGCGCTTCCCCACAATAAGAGCAAGTGTTTTTTTTTATAGCCGTTTCATTCATTGGTAGCATAATAACATAAAAAAGACAGCCGAAAAACTCTAGGGCTGTCTCTTTTGTTAGAAAAACAAATGTTTTCTAGTGTCCGTCTCCGTTTATCATATTATTTATCATTATAAAGAATTTATAATACCCGACAAAAACATTATACCATATTTTAAACATGCGCAAGAGACTTGGGGATAACCAAAGGCGGATGAGGTGAGATTCGAACTCACGGTCCTTTTAAAGGGACGGCGGTTTAGTAAACCGCTGGTTTAAACCACTCACCCACTCATCCAAAATTCAAACAAAGTATAACAGAAAATTTGCAAAAGTGGATGAAAGATAAAAATATGTTAGAGTAAATAAAAAGGAGCCGTGTCAGAGCGGTCTAACGTACCTCTTTGCTAAAGAGGCAGGGGCTTCAAAACCCCTCGGCGGTTCGAATCCGCCCGGCTCCGCAAATTCTGGGTTAGAGCATTCCCGCCAAAAAATGCGTCGGCGCAAAGCGCCGATGATTGGGCTGAATTCCCGCCAAACCCAAACCCCGCCAAGATTTTCCACGCTCCGCGTGGCTCAAAAAGTACGGTTCGATTGTGAATTTTAAAGTTCGAACCGACTTTTTGGAACAAATGAAGAAAATCTTCATTTGTTTTCTCGTTAGCCAATTCCGCGTTGGTAATATTGTCCTTTAGGAATTTTTCTGTAAGTTCGAACCGATTATGAGATTTTTTCTCAAAAGATGCTAATTTCTCTTTGAGAAGCTGTTTAGAGCCGACAAGCACACTTTTAGCATCGCGATATTCTTCAAGTGAAAGTGCGCTCTCTAAATACGCCGTCATCAGCTTCTCTATTTTAGAATCCAAAAGAGAAATTTCGTCTTTGGTCGATTGAGAAAAAATCTCTCTCGATTGGATTTCGGTTGATTGATCTTTTCTGTTTTCTTCAATCATCCATTTTATCCAATCGAGTGGCAAAGAAATTTTTTTGATATTTTTTTTGATTTCGGAAGTGATGATTTCTTCGCGAACATATTTTTGCGTGCAGGGATTTTTCCTTTTAGTACAACGGAGATAGTTGTGCCCTTTTTGGGTTTCGGTGGTAATGAAACAGCCACATTCTCCGCAACGGAAAAATCCACGATATAAATATGTTTTGAAACCAGTGTCTTTTGGTTTGCTCTTTCTCATCATCACTTCCTGGCATTGGTCAAAAAGTTTCTTTGTGATAATCGGCTCGTGTTTTCCTTCATGTATTTCACCACCATACCGCATCAGTCCAGAAAATATTGGATTTCTCAATATTTCGTGTATAACGGAAACGGAAAGTTCTTCACTTTTTATTGAGCGCAATCCAAGTCCAGTTATCATGTCCCTAATTTGTCGGAGAGTATATTTTCCACTTGCATATGCCTCGAACGCTTTCTTAATATATGGCGCGCGTTCTGGGTCGGGAATGATAATTTTTTTCTCGCTATCATTCAAATATCCCATCGGAGCGTTTCGAGGCCATATTCCTTCTTTTAATTTGTTTCGATGTCCTCTTTTAATATTCTCCGACAAATTATCTACATAATACTTGGATTGCGAAAATGCTATTGAGAGCATGAACTTTCCCTGCGGTGTGGGGTCAAACCAAAAAGTAGAAAATTTCAAATCTTTTATTATTTCTGTATCAACGAGGTAGATTATTTTCCCTCCATCTACCGAGTTTCTCGCAAGTCTGTCCGGGTGCCACGCCAAAATACCTTGTGCTTCGCCTTTTTCCATTCGTTCCATCATTTCATTAAATACCGGACGGCCTGGTATTTTGGCGGTCTGCTTTTCGATAAAGACATCTATAATTTCCAAACTTTCCTTAAGCGCTAACTCTTTCAATTCAGAAAGTTGATCGGAAATACTGCGGACTTGTCTGTCTTTGTCGTCTGTGGACTTGCGAGTATATATGAAAAACTTTTTGGTTTGATTATGCATATTGTTCAATATTACCTTTACATATTTTGTATTGGTGAACGATGAGCCACGCGGAGCGTGGAAAATCTTGGCGGGGTTTGGGTTTGGCGGGAATTCAGCCCAATCATCGGCGCTTTGCGCCGACGCAT
>Ga0209541_10004008_pt1 | contig 26476 bp, 29 predicted proteins | sample RifCSPlowO2_01_FD_184027 | JGI IMG/M metagenome (GOLD analysis project Ga0209541, IMG submission 184027) | Groundwater microbial communities from Rifle, Colorado - Rifle CSP2_plank lowO2_0.1 (SPAdes) (version 2) | ecosystem: Environmental > Aquatic > Deep subsurface > Groundwater | place... | reverse complement strand
CGAGCGTCCCGCCGGAGCGAAGCGGAGGCGGTCAGTTCCCTTCAAAAAAGGTTCGAGCAGAGGTTAGTATTTCTGCACAAAAATGTTAGAATAAATATATGGAAAAAAACAAATCTCTTTTTATAATGTTTTTAGCTGTTGTTATAGTTGTAGCCGGATTTATTTACTACTCTTACTCCAAAAAATCCGGAACATTGACCAACGGAGGAGAGCAACTCCAAGAGGGAGGACAGCAACAAGACGCAAATTTCCAAGGACCGACTGGCGGACCTTATATAAAAGGACCCGGAGGACCACCGCCGATAAGTGAGTAGGCAATAGCGCAGATATTTTAATAACTTGGTGGTATTAAAGTTTAAGCGGGCTTGCCCGCCGAAGCTTTAGCGAAGGCGGGATTAGTATAATGGCAGTACGTCACCCTTCCAAGGTGAGGGCGCCGGTTCGATTCCGGTATCCCGCTCAAAACTTCAATAAGTTTTGAACGAGGCTCGCCAAACTTGGCGGCCCGCTCAATCTTTTTGATAAAATTTCTAAAATCTGGTAGAATCGATTTGATGAAAAACATTGTCGGCGTAATAGTAATAACGTCGGTAGTTACCCTGGGCGGCTTCACTTATTACCAGTTGACTAACGATAAAGAAATACAGGAACCAGATACCGGGAAAGCGACCATAAGCGAACCGGTAGCAACTCAAAACACGCCGGATGACCAAACACCGGAGAGTAAGGAAGGAACCGCACCGGTCAAACAAGAAGAAAATAAACCGCTGCCCGACTTAGATTCTTTAAAGGGCTTGGAAGAGGAATCAGGCGACCTTTTTGAAGGCATAGACAGCCTCCCGGGAGGAAACGCAGAAGACCCTTTAAAAGACGTCCTTGAATAGTATAGAATCACACATCGGTAACCAAGCGGGCTTTAAACTCGTTTTATATGTTAGAGGACGAACAAAAACTAGTAAAAAAGGCGAAAGATGGGGAGGTCGAGGCTTTTGGTTTGCTTTATGACCATTATCTACCAAAGATATATAGGTTCGTCCTGCTGAAAGTAAGCCATCGTGAGGAAGCTGAAGACCTCACCCATCAAGCGTTCTTAAAAGCCTGGGAAAATATCAACCAATACAACTTCAAAGGATACTCCTTTGGGGCTTGGCTCTACAGAATAGCCAGAAACACAACGGTTGACTACTACCGCAACAGCCGCTCCGAAACAAGCATGGAAGAGGTTAGCGAAATAGCAATAGAGGGTATCTCGCTCGGGGGGGCGGTAGACAAGAAGATGGAGTGGGAGGGTTTGGTAAAATCCATCAGGCGCTTGAAAGAGATAGAGCAGGAAGTGCTTATTATGAGATTTGTCGAAGACCTGTCGCCGAAGGAAATAGCCGAGGCAATAGAGAAAAGCGAAGGAGCGGTAAAACTCATACAACACAGAGCCATAAATAACCTAAAAAAGATGGTTAACGAAGGAAAATGACAGAAAACGAACTATTACAAAACTTAAAATCTCTGAAGGGCATTTTACCCAGGTCAGAATTTACACATCAGTCTAAGATGTCTATTTTATCATCCCCAAGAACGCTGAAGCCAAAATGGGAGATGGTAGGCCGTGGAGTACTTGCAGAAAGTCTGAATTTTGGTCTTTCTATGGTCTTGACCGCCGCGGCGGTAGTTCTTGTCTTAGGCGGAGCTACCAGTATCCTTAGGGCAGTATTTTTGAATAGCCTACCCGGAGTGGATAGAGAAGGCCTTCTTACGGAAGCAGACAATATAAGCAGGGATATAGATATTCAACTGAACGAAGCAGAGTATTACGCGGTTGCGGCCAAAGAAACATCCGTGGCTTTGAGAGAAGCGTCTTTGAACGGTCCGGCTCACGCCAACCCCCTTCTTATTCAAAACGAAGCAAGCACGTTTGATTTTCAAGACCCTACCAATAGTAATATTGATGATTTATTAAACACGCTGTCACAATGAAACTTCAAAAGTTTAAAATATCCCTGGTAATTTTCACGGCAATCGTTATGTTACAGCCCGTCTTGTTGCGAGATAGGCCAGCTTTAGCGGCAGAGACCACTAAATCCGACGCCGTGAACCCCATAGAAACCAGCTTAAACGAGCTTTTAACCGTCCGCGATGACACTTCCTTGTCGGAGGAAGATAGACTTTTAAAAGAACTTAAGCTTAGAAAGAAAATACTAAACTGGGCTTTGACGTCGTCGCTTGATGAGGTAACTAAACTTACTGCCAAAATAGACGCTCTCCCTGAGTTCGCGGAGGACAGCCGCGAGAAAGAATTGCGTGACGGATTTAAACTTAGTTTAGAAAGCTTTACCGCTTACTACACTGATAAATCCGAGAAATTCACCGAGCTTACCACCATAGACCAGATTAAAAGCTTGGCGCAGGAAATAAAGGACTACCGCGATAACACTTACAACCCTCAAATCCAGCAGATAGTTAACTTCTTGCTCCTCTTCTACAACGAAGACGTATTAAAGATTGCTAACACCAGGCTCGATAAAATATCGGCTGATATTAAAAAACTGGAGAAGCTCGGCTATATAAAAACCGGGGCTTTCGCAAATGAGCTGAAGCTCGCCGCGCAAACTCTAAGTGACGCGCGCGCGCTCCTTGAAGAAGCCAAAAACGCTGTACTTAGTCCACCCAAACCAGAAGAAGAAACTACACTCGAGGTACAACTACCGGTTGAACCTAATAAATTAGTAGAGAGTAGTTTAAATAAGGTAAAGAGTACTTACGATACTTTTCTTCAAATAAGCAAGAGTTTAAGAAAAATATTAGGAATAGAATAACAAAATAACCCCCAACGAATGTTGGAGGTTATTTTAAAATTTCTTTCTATGGGCTAATTGACAGCCTCTTTAAGCAACTTGCCCGCCTTGAACTTAGGGGCGGTCTTAGCTGCAATCTGAATCTTTTCGCCTGTCTTAGGGTTAATGCCGGCTCTCGCAGCCCGTTTCATAACCCGGAAGGTACCGAAGCCGGCCACAGCTACTTCTTCGCCCTTACTCAAGCTCTTTACTATTGCGTCGAAAAGAGCATCTACGGCCATTTCCGCCTGCTTCTTAGTTTGTAGTCCAGCAGCACTCATTACTGCTTCAACTAAATCCGGTTTTTTCATTGAATTTGATAAATCTTCTTAATTTCTCGACCTTTTCTTAGGTTATACCTTGATTATAGCAGATAAGGGCTTTTATGGCTATCTCGCGTACTCAACAGCCCTGATTTCCCTGATGACATTAACTTTAATCTCTCCCGGGTATTTTAACTCGGATTCAATCTTCGCCGCAATGTCACGTGCCAGCTGAAGAGCTCTAAAGTCGTCTATCTTCTCCGGCGTCACAAAGACGCGGAGTTCCCTGCCGGCAGATATGGCATAAGCGTCTTTTACTCCCGGAAAACCCGTAGCGATCTTTTCTAAGTCCTCTAAACGTTTAATGTAGTTTTCAAGCGTTCCGCGTCTGGCTCCCGGCCTTGCGGCAGACAAGACGTCAGCCGCAGCTACTATGAAGGATTCTGAGGTAGAGAAGGGGTACTCTTCATGGTGAGATTGCATGGCGGCGATAATGGCTTCGCTTACGCCATATTTCTTAAGTATCTTTCTTCCTAACTCCACGTGCGTGCCGGAGACTTCATGGTCTATGGCTTTACCGATGTCGTGAAGCAGCGCGCCGCGCTTAGCAACTTCTACATCCGCTTTTAGCTCGGCTGCCATCATGCCGGCGATGTGAGCCATTTCTAAGGAATGGGTAAGAACATTCTGACCGAAACTTGTCCGGAAGTTCAGACGGCCCAGAAGTTGAATGATTTCTTTGGGCAAGTCGTAAACTCCGATTTCATAAGCCGCGCCTTCCCCTATCTCCTGCATTCTCTTTTCCATTTCGGCTTTAGCCTCTTCCACCTTCTCTTCAATCTTCACCGGTTGAATCCTCCCGTCTTTGATGAGTTTTTCAAGCGCCAGTCGCGCGATTTCACGGCGCAACGGATCGAATGAAGATATAAGAATAGTTCCGGGCGTTTCGTCAATAATAAGCTCTGTCCCGGTTAACCTTTCAAGAGTTCTGATATTCCTGCCTTCACGACCTATAATCTTGCCCTTCAGGTCATCGGAGGGCAGGCTGTAAGCCGAAGTAGTAATGTCTGAAACGTTACCCCTGGCATAGCGCTGAACAGCGGTAGTAATTATCTCAAGGCTCTTCTTCTCAATCTCTTCACGCCTCTCTTGAGAAAGTTTCTTTAATATTTGTACGAGTTCTTCCTTGTGTCTCTCCTGTATTTCATTAATCAGGCGGTCTTTAGCATCACCGACCGACATCCCGGCGATCTTAGAAAGCTCGTCTTTAACGCGATCCCTTAGCGCTTCTACTTCAATATTGGCTTCTTTTACTTTTCCAGCCTCTAACTCGAGCTTATCGGCATCAGATTTAAGCTCTTTTTCGAGCTTACCGAGTTCTCCTTCTTTTCCTACAAGCCTTTCCTCAAGCTTGTCTAAGGCTATTTTACGTTCTTTTTCGTCCTTTTTTACCTCATCAAGGAGTGAAACAGCCTTATTTTTAGCCTCAAGCACAACATCTTGGGCTTCTGTTTTAGCCTTAATAAGGTCCTCTTTTATCTTATTCTCGAGCGAATTAGTCTTTCGGACGGCTATTTGCTCGCGAACGAAGTAACCGATAGCTAATCCGAGAAGCGTAAAACCCGCCAAAACTAAAAATTGGTTGTCCATAATTGATTGTTACTAAAATTTTCATTGACTTTTACTTAGCATACACCCATGCCAAGAAAGTTGTCAAAAACCACATGAGTAATTTAAGCTAGATTCCAAGGAGATAACACAAACACCAAAATCACCAAAGTAAAAAATGCAGTTAAATCTCTAACAACCAAGCGCCTGGAAAGTTCGTTCAAATTATAATTTAAAGTCAAGTCGTGAGTTATAAATAGAGCCGCTGTAATAAGCGCCGCTGCCGACAACTGGTGTATGGGCAAAAGTGATGTTACCCAGCCGAACTCTAACGCCAAAAGAGAATAAGCAAGCGACGTAAGCAACGCTCTCGCGCGCGTTCCGTCCGTTATAAAGCCATAGAGTTCCTTTAAAAGCAGGGTTAAGAAAATAAAAACAATTATTTGATTTATAGGGGTGGGACTCGCAAGATACAGATAAATTACGATTCCCAAAATAAGAAAATACAACGCCTGGCATATTGTTTTCCTACTCACAAATATCAAGTCCTTAATGCCTACGAGGGTGTAAGTAAGCAGCCCCACGAATAAAGCAAAATAGATCTCCCAAGAGTCCAGGGGCGGGAAAATAAACGGGAGTGTTCCTATCGTGAGGAGCGCCGCAAGAAAACGCCCGCTCCCGGCTATGGGACGAAAGTAGCTATAGGCCAAAAAACAGAGCAAAATCAAAGCCGGCCAAAAACCGCCGGCCTCTCTCCACCATAAAATGATGAGGGAAAAGAGTAGAGATTTAAACGCTAATCTTAGTGTCTGATTTTTCGAAACTAATGCGAACGCGGCTGCCATCTTTAATATTGCCTCTTATAATATTGTCCGCCAGTTTATCCAAGACCATCTTTTGGATCAGGCGTTTTATCGGACGCGCACCGTACTCGGGATCAAAACCATTATCAATGATGTGTTTTTTAAGCGATTGATCAAAGAGAGCGGTGATTCCTTTTTCCTTAAGGCGCTCTTTAACTTCGTCCAGTTGGATGTCGACTATCTGCCCTATCTCTTTTCTGGTTAAAGCGTGGAAGACTATTGTTTCATCTATGCGGTTTAGAAACTCCGGTCGGAAACTATCTTTAAGAGACAAATTTAGCCTAGTTTTATAACTTTCTTCTTTAGTTTTAGAGTCATTATCGTCGGACACGCTGAATCCTACTTTAGCCATTTCCTTAGAGAGTTCGCTGCCAACGTTCGAAGTCATTATAATAATGGCGTTCTTAAAGTTAACGGTCTTGCCCTTGCCGTCGGTAAGCCGGCCGTTATCCAAAATCTGAAGTAAAATATTAAAGACCTCCGGGTGAGCTTTTTCTATCTCATCAAAGAGAATCAGACTATACGGGCGATGGCGAACTATCTCGGTTAGTTGCCCACCTTCTTCGTAACCTACGTAACCGGGAGGCGAACCAATTAGCCTCGCGATTGAATGTCTTTCCATATACTCGGACATATCTATCCTGATTAGAGACTTTTCGTTATCAAACATAAATTGAGCCAAAGCTCTCGCAAGCTCCGTTTTGCCCACGCCAGTCGGACCCAGAAACATAAAGGACCCAAGCGGTCTATCGATTGGGGCAAGGCCGGCTCTCGCGCGTCGCAGGGCGAAAGCCACCGATTTGATGGCTTCGTCTTGCCCGACTACTCTTTGGGTTAAAACTTCCTCGATCCTTGTGAGTTTCTCCGTCTCAGACTCCAGGATGTTTTGCACGGGAATGCCCGTCCAACGAGCAATAACTCTCGCTACGTCTTCTTTGTTCACTCCCTCTCTCACAAAAGAACCCTTGCCTTTCTTGCCGGAGAAATATTTCTTTTCGTAGGTTTCATATTCTTTCTCTCCCGCCGGAAGCTCGCCATAAATAATACGGGCCACGCGCTCCAAGTTATTTTCCCTTTCGGCTACTTCCTTCTCACGGCGGAGACTGTCAACTTTTTCCCTTAAATTGTTGAGTTTCTCAAAAATCATTTTCTCCGCTTGCCAATCCGCGGTAAGCTCTTCGTTTTTCTCCTTCAAAACCTTAAGTTCTTTCTCTATTTCTTTTAGTCGTTTTGGCGTCTTATTCTCGCCGCTCTCGCCTACGAGGGCGGTTTTTTCAACTTCGAGCGAAGTTGCCTCTCGACGAGTCCTGTCTATTTCTGTCGGTAAGCTTTCCATCTCAATCTTTCTCATAGAGGCGGCTTCGTCAATTACATCCACCGCTTTGTCCGGCAGGAATCTATCACTTATATACCTAGCCGAGAGGTTAACAGCGGCTACAATGGACTCATCGCTTACACGAAGTCCGTGATGAATCTCATACTTTTCTTTGAGCCCGCGTAAAATCGTAATACTGTCCTCTATGGACGGCTCTTCAACCACGACCGGTTGAAACCTCCTTTCTAACGCGGGGTCTTTTTCTATGTGACGCTGGTATTCCCTGGTAGTAGTGGCGCCTATCGCGTGCAACTCACCCCTTGCCAGAGCTGGTTTTAACAAATTAGAAGCGTCTACCGCTCCTTCGGCGGCTCCGGCCCCGATAATCATATGAATCTCATCTATAAAAAGAATAATGTTCCCGCTCGCGTTTTGAATCTCTTTAATAAAAGCTTTAAGCCTGTCTTCAAACTCACCTCTAAATTTGGTGCCGGCAATCAAGGCTCCCAAGTCAAGCATAATGACCTCTTTACCTTTCAAAGATTCCGGTACATCGCCGCTAAGCATTTTCTGCGCCAAGCCTTCCACAATGGCAGTCTTACCAACCCCTGGTTCGCCTATAAGAACCGGGTTGTTTTTGGTACGCCTTGAGAGAATTTGGATTAATCTTCTTAATTCTTCCTCCCGCCCGATAACCGGATCAAGCTTCCCTTGGCTCGCTTTGTCGGTGAGGTTAACGGCATATTTTTCTAAAACTTGGAATTTAGTCTCTGGGGTTTCGTCGGTAATGCGTGTTGAACCGCGGAGCCGCGAGAAAACTCTCAAGGCGCCTTCGCGTTTCAAACCGAATTCATCCAAAATATTCTTGGCTGGGGAATCAACATCTAAAATAGAGAGGAGTAAATGCTCACAGGAAATAAATTCATCGCGGTTGGCCACCGCTATTTTAGCGGCCCTGTCGATAATCCTCATTATTTCTTGAGAAAGGTAAAGCTGCCCCACGGCGTTCGCGGAAAAAACCTTGGGCAACTTTTTGAGTTCGTTATTTATTTCTCGGTCAACGGTTTCAACATTAATGCCCGCGCCTCTTATCATCGGCACGACGAGTGAAGCGGAATCGTTGATTAAAGCCGAGAGAAGATGCAAAGCCCTGAATTCTCCGTGATTTTGAGCGGTAGCCAAGTCCTGGGCGTTCTGCAACGCTTCTTGAGCCTTTATAGTAAAACTTCTATCAAATTGTCTCATATGTATTGTTTGGAAACAGCTTAACAAAACTAAACTATCTCTTCAAGAGAACGGGCTTGGTGTTAATACAACAACTACTAACCTAATAAGGGCATTGTAAATTAGTCAGTAACGGTAACCGAGTCAGCGAAGTTATCGGTCGGATATACAGTAAGGTCGTCATCATAGTCGTGCGAGATAATAGCTCTTTCGTTCCTTAAGGCAAGCTCAGAAAATCTTAATATAAAAGGTCTCTCTCCTCTGAAAACCGCTGTTCTGCTAGTGTATTTTTTACTGACCATATTTATAATTTCCTTTCATGATTTTAAACTTAAATGAAGTTTGACGCAATAAATGTTTTTCGATTTAAAGCTATGTAAATAATGTGAAGTTTTTTTATGAGCCTTAGGGGCTTCAGGACGGCGATACCAAATACTTTTTATTTCATCACAATCTACCGCTGTACCGCTTATATTAATTGCCCAATGATTTTTTGAGCCGATGAGGTAATTCCAACACATTATCTAAAAAATTATCCGTATTAAGCCTGATTGAAGTTTCTCCGAAACTTTTTAAATTACGCAAAACCTCAGCAACAGATGGCTCTTTAGTGTTAGTGATAACGAGAATTTTATTTCTCATTGCGGTTTAATTTTAATAAAGCAAAGTGGCAACGATTAATAAATAATACTTAACTATAATTGAGGGCGTTCTTCAAGTGTAGCCTTCAATTGAAGCGTAGAAGATCCCCTAATTACCGTTAAAGTTATTACGTCGCCGATATTATATTTCTGTATCAGAGACCCCAATGTATTATCGGTCGTGAGCTTCTCGTTGTTAAGTTCTACTATAATATCTCCCAATTTTAGACCCGCTTTAGCTGCCGGGGAGTCGGGCACAATTGCCGTAGCCACACCGGATGCCCTTACTATCGCTCCATCATTCACCAGTAACTTCTCGTTAGCGGCAAACTCTGGAGTAATAGTAACGTAACGCACCCCTAAATAAGGGACCTTAATGGTGCCTGTGCTTTTGACCGACTCTATGTCTCGCTTAGCTTGGTTCACTGGTATAGCGAAACCGATGTTTTCAGCCCCAGACGCCACTGCAGTGTTCACGCCAATTACTTCCCCTTTGAGATTTAAGAGCGGACCACCGGAGTTTCCGGGATTAATAGCCGCGTCGGTTTGAATTACGCCTTGAATAGTTTCCGCGCCGATATTCGCTCCAGAGGCGGTAATGGTGCGAGAGAGTCCGGAAATAACGCCCACTGAGACAGTATTGCTGAATTCGCCAAGCGAGTAACCGATAGCAATGGCTGTCTGACCCAATTTAATAGAATCGGAATCGCCAAGTTTGGCTGGTTTGAGTCCTGTAGCGTTAATTTTAATAATAGCCAAATCTTGGGCGGGGTCTCTGGCTAAAACTTCAGCATCATACTTATTGCCGTCGTATGTAATGACTGTATACTCAGCCTTGGTATCGGTCACAACGTGTTTATTGGTCAAAATAAGCCCGTCGCTCGAGACTATAAAACCGCTGCCGCCGCCGACTTTTTCCAGTTTGGTTCCTTTCTGACACGGTTGGTAAAACTGGGAATCGCCGCCGAAGAACTGCTTCATTTCCGGAGGCAAGTTGGCGAAAGGATCGTAAGGGCACTGCTCTATAACCGGCAGGTTCTTGGATATGATTATAGAAACCACGCTCGGAGTAGATTCTTCAACAGCCTTCACGACCGCTTCTTCATAATCTATGGTAGGCGCGTACGGTACGACCGGCGCCGGCGCCTGTGTTTGCTCTCCTTCAGTGCCGGTAATGGGAATTTCACTCGGCTCTGCAGAAAAAAAGCCGGGTAGAAGACGATTAAAGAAATCTTGTAAAAATCCGGCGGAGGCCCGCGGCGGGTTGGTCGCTATCCCTACCATCGCCCCCAAAATGAAAACTGTGAATATAATTGTAAGAATTTTCTTGTTCATCAGATTAAATTTATAACCAGCTTTAAAGCCGTGTCAATATCCTTCTTGTTGGTAGGCCTGCCCAAAGAGACGCGCAAGCTGGATCTGGCACGATCTTCTCCCATATTAAGAGCTTCAATAACGTGCGAGGCTTTGGTACTTCTTGCCGAACATGCCGAACCGGCGGAAAGAGAAACGCCGTTTAAGTCGAATTTGATGAGCAAGTCTTGAGAGTTAACCCCTGGAAAATAGATACTAAGATTATTGGGCAATCTTAAGGGCGAAGAAATTGACGGGCCATTTAACTCTAACTCCGGTTTTGCCGCGCGAAGTTTGCGCCAAAAATAATCGCGCAATCCTTTAATTCTCTTAGCCTCTTTGTTTTTATTCTTTTGTATCAGTTCCACGGCTTTCCCAAAACCGACTATTGCCGGCACATTTTCCGTACCGGATCTTAACCCGTACTCTTGGCCACCACCGGTGATAATAGGTTGTAGCTTCGTTGGCTTATTAACTTCTCTGACTTCTAAACCGCGAATGTAAAGAGCGCCTACTCCTTTAGGGCCGTATATTTTCTGCGAAGACAAGGTCATTGAATCAATGCCCAACCTATTGACGTCACAACCAAGGAATTGAAAAGCCTGAACCGCGTCAGTGTGAAAAAGGGGGTAAATATTATTACCGCGAAAATCCTTGATAATTTTTCCTATGGCATTTATGGGTTGAATAGCGCCTATTTCGTTAGAGGCGTAAATCACGGAAACTAAAACCGTATTTTTTGTAAGGCGCTTTTTAAGACTTTCTATGTCTACAAACCCTTCCTTACAAACCGGCAAATAGATTACTTCCACTCCCTCCTTTCCCCGCCTTTTTGGGGCGAGGCTCGCCTCTTGAAAAGAGGCGGCTAAATCTTTAGCCGTATCCAAAACCGATTCATGCTCAATAGATGAAACTATAACGCGCGGTCTTGGAACTGAAGCGGCTTTTAGAACACCGCGCAGGGCTAAATTATTCGCCTCGGTAGCCGAGCCGGTAAATATCACTTCGTTAAACTTCGCGCCGATGCTCTTAGCCACAACCTCACGAGAGTTATCAATGGCAGCCTGCGCCTTCTGACCAAAGTAATGAGTGGAACCGGGGTTCCCGAAATTTTCGGTAAAATACGGTTTCATAGCCTCCGCCACGTCTTTGTCCACCGGAGTAGAAGCCGCGTAATCCAGATAAATGCGCCCTTCTTTAAAAGAGCGTGTTCGACTCTTCGATGTCATCCTTTAAGTTTAAACTAACTTTCACTAAATTATCACCCCATCTCTCCGGTACCATAATATATCCCTGGCGCTTAACCAATTCGTAGAGGTCGCGGGTAATTAAAACGTCGTTCAAGCAATATTTTTCTAAAGATTCCCAATCGCCTGCGTTATAAAATTTAATAGCGTCCAAGCCGTGGTTGGTCTTCCCTACTCCCAAGTTGGCTTTGGCTAAAACGTCCAAGCTCACCCTCCTGCCGTAAGAAGCTTCTACGTCTTCCAAAATATCGAGTGTGGGCAATGAGGAAAGGTTGAAGTTAAAATATTTATCCAAGACCGGCAGGTCAAACCTTCTGATGGAAAAACCAATGACTAAACCGGCGTTTTGTAAGATGGGTCCCAAGTCATGCAGCTTGTTTTCGCGGAAGGATAAAAAATCTCCCTTTTCGTAGGAGTAAACACAGACGAGTGAGACGTCTAAATCCTTTAGATTCTCCTTGCCGCCGACGTCGGAAAAGGTATTTTTAGTTTCAATGTCGATAACTATTTTATCTTTCATGGGTCATATACAACGGTCGGCAACAGAAGAGGCGGCGTAGCTTTCCGGCTTGGTCCTCGCTTCAAAGTTGTTGGCTCTGATCATTCCTACTAATTCTTGAATCATTGTTTTAGTCTTCCCGTTCATGCCGACATCAACGTGAATTTCAAAATCAAAATCAGGGGCATTCTGATCTTTTAAGTAAGTAAGAACCTCCTTGGCGATGTCCAAGGACATCATCACTTCCCGAATAATCCTATCGCGGAGCGTGTGAAAGCCGGAGAGCTCCTCGCGCCGCCAGAAATATCTGCCGCCGTTTCCGACGCGATGGACCACAATGGCGGTAACAAAATCAGCGTTGGTTTCTTCATAAAGCTCGGAGTCCGTACCAATCATTACTTTGTAGCGGCGCTTCGGATCAGCTTGCATGAAATTGATGACCTCCTTCACCACTCCGTCAACCGAAAGTTTAACGCCTTGGAAACTATTGAATTTGATATCTCTCATAAAGCAAATATTAAGATAACGTCAATATAAATTAAAATCCGGCCTTAGGCAAGCCCCGTATAACAACTGCGATTAGGTTAACTTCAGTGTTTCTTCAACTTATAACTACAACGAAGTTCTCAGTAGAAATAGATAGTTTTAAAATAGTTTATGGGGTTAACCAAAACACTGTAATCGCAGTTGTATTACGGGGCAAGTCCGGATTACATTTCTCGCAATATCATCTAAATAATAACACTTTATCCTTCAGAAATACTGGCTTGTTTCTTGAAACAAGCTGCACTCTTATAACGGGTTCGGTATTCGAGGCTCTCGCGTTGATCCACGAAGCCGGACCAATGATTGTCACTCCGTCATTTTTATAGATTTTGTACCCCTTGCCGCGGAACCGGCTTTGTAAGAGAGTTAAAAATCTCTTGACGTTTTTTGCCTTCAGATTCACTTCTCCGGTTGAATAAAGCCTCGGCAAGGCGCCGATCCACTCTGACAAACTTAGTTTTTTAGATTTCAGTAGAGAAACTTGGTTTATGGCAAGGATGGCCGTAAGTATTCCCGAATCGGCATAGTGAAAAGACTTAAAAAAGTAATGCCCCGAACGCTCCACCGAAAAACCGATTCTCTTCTTTTGGGCGGTTCTTTTAATAAAATAGCGGCCGGTTATTTCTTCAATAAATTTACTTTTGGGGAGAAGCCACCTCATCACTTCTTTGCCTAAGGCGGTATTTACCAAATAGGGCATGCTAAAAAGCGGAGCCAGAAGACAAAGAATATATCTGGGGTCAATTTCACGACCCAAGTTGTCTATAAAGAAGACTCTATCCCCGTCACCATCAAAAATTATGCCTAAGTCTGATTTCGTTTTCCTGACCTCACTGATAAGCTGCTTCACGGCGCCTTTAGTTAAAGGATTGGGGCTATGCGCGGGAAAGTTGCCGTCTGGCTTACGATTAATAATTTTAAACTTAATCAACCTCTGCTCTTTAAGCAGCTTGGCTAATACCGGACCGACTGTTCCGTTGGAACAATCAAAGACGACTTTGACAGGCGACTTAACCCGAAAGAAACGTTCCAAAAAATTAACGTAAAGATTTGTATAGTTCATACCCAGCAGTGAAACTGCGATTGCAAGTTATTTGATTAACTTGTCGCTATAAATTATTTTCATGACCTTTATATTATTATGTTGTCTTTCCGGTAAACTACGATAACTTGGGTTAATCTTATCGCAGTTCTACTAACTGGGCATATATATCTTTACCGCTTACGGGAAGCCCTTCGGCGTTGACGACTTTCACGCCATTGTATTCTTTGGGATTATGCGAAGCTGTGATAACTATGCCGCCATCCGCTTTTAGTTTCCTCACTAAGAAATATATCATCGGCGTAGTCATCATCCCGGCGGGAATGACTTTTAGGCTCTTGCCTCGCTCTAAGGACCCGAGTATTTGAAGCGTTGCTTTATACAATTCTGGAGAACTCAGACGGACATCATGGCCCACAATGATTTTCGCCCCGCTCTTCCTGATTTTTAAAACTTTTAAGATGACCGGTATAATCTCACCCATAATCCTCTCATTGATTTCATCCGGATACTTGCCGCGGATGTCGTAAGCTCCAAAAATAGTAGATTTCATCAATTGAATTTTACCTTAATTTGATGTGTAATTTAAGAGTAAGAAGAGTTATCCTTATTTGATGGCTAAAAAGAAGCTTTCGCACTACAAGGAGAAAAGGCAATTCATCCACCCCGAAACCAAAGCCAGCATCATCGCTGTCTTCTCTTTAGGACTCGCAATAGTGCTTGTCTTGACTGGTTTTGACAAGGCCGGTCCGGTGGGCCGGATTACATTGGATATACTCACGACACTTATGGGTCTGGGTTACTGGCTCTTGCCGGCAACGCTACTTGTCGTAGGTTTCACTCTTATGACAAGCGGGGCTAAAAAAGTCGTAACGACGACGTTACTCGGAGGACTTTTCGTACTGCTTGCCGGTTTGGGCATTATCGATATCATTTATCCGGATAAAGGCGGATGGCTGGGGAATATTTTGGGAAGTTTCGAGTTTCTCTTCGGTTACTGGGCGGCGCTTATTATAAACTTAACTATACTTGTAGCCGCCTTGATAGTTACTTTTAACACCCCGCTCAAAATCAACGGGAACTTATTTGCAAGGAAGAAAGAGGAAGAAGTGAAAGAAACGCCCGCCTTGGTCATTAAAGAGCCTGAAGCGAGAATCCCGGAAACAACAACGGAAGCCGCTTCTCGAGAGTCACAAGAAGAAGCCAAAGACAAAAAGGCGGACAGTAGAGAGGAAACGCTCGCTATGAAGAACAAACCGGCATACAAAACAAACTATGTGCCTCCGCCTTTAAACCTTTTAAGATCGACAAGTGAAAAACCCACCGTAGGCGACTTGAGAGCTAACGCCAACATCATTAAAAGGACTTTAGAGAGCTTTGGCATTCCGGTTGAAATGGGCGAAATCAGTATAGGTCCCAAAGTTACGAGGTATACCCTAAAACCGGCTGAAGGCGTCAAACTTTCGAGAATCACCGCTTTAAACCAGGATTTATCTTTGGCTTTGGCGGCACATCCGATAAGAATAGAAGCGCCCATACCGGGAAAATCTCTCGTGGGGATAGAAGTTCCCAACAAAGTAGGAAGCATAGTGCGCCTCGGCAGCATCTTGAGTTACCCGGAGTTTGCCAAATCGGGATCACTCGGCTTCCCTCTGGGTAGGGACGTATCCGGAGAACCTATTTTCGCCAATCTAACCAAGATGCCCCACATGTTAATAGCGGGGGCGACAGGCAGCGGCAAATCGGTGGCTATTCACTCACTTATAATTTCTCTTATATACAAAAACTCCCCTGAAATTTTGAGATTTATACTTATTGACCCCAAGAGGGTGGAGCTTTCTATTTACGAAGGCGTGCCGCATTTGATATCCTCTGTAATCACCGACGGTAAAAAAGCGGTAGCGGCGCTGCGCTTTGCCATCGGAGAAATGGAGAGAAGGTACGAGGTGTTGCTTAAAGCGGGCTGCAGAGACATCGGCGGCTATAACGAAAAGAGCCCCAAAGAACCTATGCCTTATTTAGTAATTGTCATAGACGAGCTCGCTGATTTAATGGCTGCTTACGGAAGAGAGGTTGAAGGATCCGTAGTGCGTCTCGCTCAGATGGCGAGAGCCACCGGAATCCATCTTGTGGTTTCCACCCAGAGACCATCGGTTGAGGTTATCACCGGACTCATCAAAGCGAACATCACTTCGAGAATCGCGCTCCAGGTCGCGAGCCAAGTTGACTCCCGCACAATTCTCGATATGGCTGGCGCGGAAAAACTGTTGGGAGGGGGAGACATGCTTTTTATCTCTAACGAATTTTCCAAACCGAAGAGAATACAAGGAACTTACATTGCCGAGGACGAAATAAAGAAAGTTGCCGACTTTGTAGTGAAGGAGAACCCCACCGAACCGGAGAACGGTTTAGAAGAGGCAGTGGAAGAAACTTTAGAAAAAGAAAACTTTGATGATTACATGGGGGGTGATGATGACGAGCTTTTCATAGAAGCGGTCCAGGTGGTGAAAGACGCGGGGAAAGCTTCTGCTTCGCTTCTCCAAAGGCGTCTTAAAGTGGGGTACGCGAGAGCTGCCCGACTTCTTGATATAATGGAATCAAAGGGATTGATAGGCCCCGGCGAGGGGGCAAAACCCAGAGAAGTGTTTATTGATGATAATGAATAACAACGAAACCAAACATATATCAGAACTCCTCCAAGAACTCATGCAGGAGCGTAATATAAGCGTGGATAAGCTGGCGCTTGTGACTAATATCCCACGCCGGTTTGTAGTGGCGCTGCTTGAGGGCGATTTCAAGAGACTGCCCGCCAAACCATACGTGCGAGGATATCTCACAAGAATCGCCGCCGCCATGAGCGTTGAACCGACAACGCTTCTTAAGGCTTATAAAGATTCTACCGAGGTAAGAAGCTCCGGAGAAAAAGACGTGCTGCCGGCAAACAGATTCGCCATAGAAAAAATAAACAAGAATTTTATTATTGTTTTTCTTATTATAGTAATCATCGCCGGATTCCTGGTTTGGAGAATGAAAGATATCTTGGGGAAACCGTCTATTGAAGTTAACTTGCCGGAAACAACTTTGGTGACCCAGGAACAAGTTATCAAGATAAGCGGCACCATTAATCCAAAAGACCGGCTGACTTTAAATCAGGAAATGATTTATACTGATGAGACCGGTAAGTTTGAAAAAGAAATCAGTTTATCGCCGGGACTGAACACCTTGGAATTTGACGCCAAAAGATTTCTAGGCAGAGAGACTAAAATCGTAAAACAAATACTCTACGAGGAGCCGGTTATGGTGGAAATACCCGAGCCGGAGCAACAATAAATAATTATGACAAAAATACAGAAAAAAGAAGACACTAATAAAAGTGAGTTGGACAGTCTTTTGCAGACTCTCCGCGACAAATATGGCGACGAAGCCATTATGCGCCTTGGAGAAGCGAGAAAAATAAATGTTTCCGTCATTCCTACCGGTTCTTTTTCTTTGGATATCTGTTTGGGAGTAGGAGGGCTCCCCAGAGGCAGGATTATTGAAATTTTTGGTCCGGAAAGTTCTGGCAAAACCACTTTGGCGCTCCACGTTGTCGCCCAAGCCCAACGCCAAGGAGGTAAAGCGGCTTTTATAGACGCCGAGCATGCCATAGACCCGGAATACGCCAAACGCATAGGGGTGAACACAAACGACCTATTAATTTCTCAACCGTCAAGCGGAGAAGAAGCTTTAAACATAATGGAAAGTCTGGTGCGTTCCGGGATGGTAAGCATTATTGTGGTGGACTCCGTTGCGGCTCTGACTCCTAAAGCCGAGATAGACGGCGAGATGGGAGCGCAGTTTATTGGACTACAAGCCAGGATGATGTCTCAAGCCCTCCGCAAAATTGCCGCCTTGGCTGATAAAAGCCAAACAACTATAATCTTCATCAATCAACTAAGAGAAAAGATCGGCATAATGTTCGGTAATCCGGAAACAACTCCGGGCGGCAGAGCCCTAAAGTTTTATTCTTCCGTAAGGATTGATGTAAGACGCACCGCCCAAATTAAAAAGGGGGAGGATGTCGTCGGCAACCGCATAATAGCCAAAGTGGTCAAAAATAAGGTAGCGCCCCCTTTCAGAAATGCTGAATTTGATATTATCTACGGCTTAGGCATTTCTTATGAGGGAGATGTATTGAACGCCGGCTTGAAATATGGAGCCATCGTGAGATCGGGCGCCAGTTACACTTTTTCCTCCGGAGGAGGATCCGCCTCGGGCGGAGAAGCTATAAAACTAGGCGTAGGTTTCGATAACGTAAGAGATAAATTGAAAGAAGATAAAAAACTTTTAGAGGACATTAAAAAGAGAGTCACTTCCATAATAGAATCCCAGCAATAAATTACTTGACTATCTTATAAAAAAATGTTACTTTAGGCGTACTCCCTTCTTGGGATAACCAACCTAAAGGTCGACTTTAGAGCAGTTATCCCCGAAGGATACCTGCTCTTTTATAATTATTAGTTTAATTCGTCCTATCGCTTACAACTTGTTATCTCGTAAGCAAGGACCCGACTCATATGCGTTACTTTACACCAGCTATCGTTGTGTTAGACGTAGATGGAGTTATTAACTCGAGTCCGATCGCTAAACTGGCCTGCAACGGCTATGTATCAAGAATATTGGCAGAACTGCCCGTCTTGAAGAAAGCGGCGCTCGGAGCTCTAGAGATAGGGGAAATCTTGCTCGATGCCAAGTACGAACCGAATGATAAGATGGACTTCATTCTCCTAAACCGCGATGTGCCTTATTTAGGCATTATCACCGATCGCAGTCCGCATGGACTTGCAACCGCCATGGGAAGGAAAAGCTACATTCTTGAGTGGATGAGTTTTGTCCAAGTTAGGAAGTCGATATTCGGCAGTGTGAGGAAGTTGAGACACGGCCCGGAGTTATGGGAAACAAGGGACGTCAAACCAGACGAATCCGTACTATATAGATTAGCGGATTTTGCCCGCGAAAAAGAGGTTAAACCGCACGAAGTACTCATTATTGATGACGACCCATTGTTCCGCTTTATAGCCAAGAGCCGCTTCGGTTTCCGAGTCGAGCCAGATGACACGATAGACGAACCAGTAAGAGAGGATTATCTATCCTCTCTTGAACGAGTAATAGCTCCAGCCTAAACAACTGGAGCTATTTCATTTTAAGAGTTCTAAAATGTACGGTAAGAATATTAATAAACCAACCACCGCGGACCCAAAGCTCGCCAAGAGCACTATAGCCGCCATTAGGTCTTTAATAATCCTCACTCTGTCGTCCAGGTCGGAAGTTACCACATCCATAATCCGTTCGACTGTGGAATTTATGAGTTCTAATATGAGTACGGAGAAAGTGGCAAGCAACAACACCACTTTTTCAAGGCGTGAAGTTGGAAAATAAAACATAGCCCCCACAACAAGCGCCCCCACAACTAACATCATTTTGAAACTCCTCTCAAAAATAATCGTCTCCCTAAATCCGTTCCAAGCGGCTCGAAAACCGCCGTATATTTTCTTAGCCATTATTTATTTACCCCGCACAACAACTGCGATTGCAAGTTATTGATTAACTCACGATACAACTTATTTTGCGACTTTTACATTTCGTAGTACAGTTTAACATTAAATACGATAACTTGAGTTAATCTTATCGCAGTTTTGTGACGGGGTTTAAAATATAGAAGTTCTCAAAGAGTTTGGCGACAAGTATAGGGCCGGTGCCCCCGGGCGTGGGAGTGTAAAAAGCCAACTTATCCAATTCTTTCGCCGGCAAAGGAGTAAAGTCGCCCGAAAGCCTGCCATCCGGGAAATAATAGTAGCCGAAATCTATGACCGCCGCGTTCTTTTTTAACATCTTGGGGTTAACAAGTCCCGCTTCCCCTACTCCCGAAATTACCAAATCAACATCGCTTAAAATTTTTAAATCGCTTCCTTTATCCAAAAGGTGCAATTCGGCGCACTTACACGTAAGCCAAACGCTTATTGGCTTACCGACAAGTTTGCCCAAACCAATGACAGCCACTTTCTTGGTTTGTAATTCGAATTTGGCGGCTTTTAATATTTCCTCCACCACCCCCACTGCCGGCGGCAAAACTTCGTTCCTGTCGTTATAGAATGCACCGAGAGCCCGTTCACCTAAAACATCGGCATCTTTTTCGCGCGGTATAGCGTTAGAAACATAGTATTTATTAACATTGGGCGGCAGCGGCAATTGGACAATCACCCCGCCTGCCTTACTGAGTTTAGAAATACGCCCCACTTCTTTTCTTAAGTCATCGTTCACTAACCCGCTTTTAAGCTTATACAACCTGAAGTCCACGCCCAATTCTTTGGCGGCTTTTTCTTTTTGACGCAAGAAACTTATAGATGTAGGGTCGCTCCCCACTAAAATAGCCGCCATAAACTTAGTCGGCGGTTTTCTCGTCTTCAGCTTCTTGATTAAACTTTGAGAAATTTCTTTGCCGGAAATTTTTTGCATAGCTTCAAAACTTTTTGCTTTACACCCGCTTTGTTACTCACGGCATCGTATATCAAACCGCCCAGCACAACCATATCTTTTTCTTTCATTCCGCGGGTGGTAACCGATGGCGTCCCAATTCTTATGCCAGATGGCTTAAAAGGCGAGGGGTCGCCGGGAATGGAATTACGATTGGCGATAATCCCCGCTCTCTCTAAACGATTTTGGGCCTCGAGTCCGTCAACCTGCAAACCGCGGACGTCAGCCAATATTAAATGAGTATCCGTGCCCCCGCTTATTAGTTTGAAGCCGAAACCACTTAGAGTTTTAGCCAGAACTTTGGAATTTTTAACAACTTGTCCGGCATATTTTTTAAATTCCGGCTGCATTGCTTCATAAAACATTCTGGCAATAGCCGCGGTAATATTATTATGCGGTCCGCCCTGGAGTCCGGGGAAAACAGCGCGATCAATTGCTTGGGAGAGTTCAATATGCGAAAATATCACGGCTCCGCGCGGACCGCGTAAAGTTTTATGAGTGGTTGTCATCACCACGTCCGCGTAAGGGAACGGTGATGGATGAACTCCGGCGGCTATAAGCCCAGCAATATGAGAAATATCAGCCATGTGATAGGCGCCGACGCTTTTGGCAATCTCTCCGAACTTTTTAAAATCTACTTCCCTGGGGTAAGCCGTGAATCCGGAAACTATGACTTTGGGCATGTTCTCTTCCGCTAATTTTCTAACCTCCTCGTAGTCAACGAGTCCGCTTGCTTCATCGACTCCATACTGGACCGATTTCCAAAATCTACCGGTAGCCGAAACTTTGTGACCATGTGTCAGGTGCCCGCCGGCGGCAAGCTTCATTCCCATAATGGTCTCCCCGGGCTCTACAAGGGCAGTATAAATAGCTAAATTAGCCGGTGAACCGGAATGTGGCTGGACATTTATACTCCACTCATCGGGACTTAGTTTGAAGGTTTTTAGACCCCTTTCTTGAGCTAGCCGCTCAATCTCATCATAGTAAGCGTTCCCGGGATAATAACGTTTGCCAGGATACCCTTCCGAATACTTATTTGTGAGCGGACTCCCGATAATTTCCAAAATTTCCTTTGAAACCAAATTTTCCGAAGCAATTAAGTCAATGGTTTCTTCCTGCCGTTTTATCTCGGCACGAATTAAATTTTGGAGCTTAGGATCCTTCATGAAGTTAAGTAAATTTTAGCCGAGTTAGATTAAAGAAACAATAACAAAATCTCCAGCCACGAATCCATGAGTCTCTCCGTATTTGGTCATAAAGTTGACCACATATATTTTCTTGGCTTTCGACTCCTTAATAGCCTGTGGTACGCCTTCCACGAGAATGTTGGGCAGGAGGCTGGTATATAAGTCTCCCGGACCGATAACGATGGCGTCTGCTTTCAATATTTCAATTCTCGCTTCCGGATTAATAGCGGCTTTAGGTTTCAGCCAGACTTTCTTAATAATTCTCGCCCGTCCGTCCTGGCCGGGAATATCTATATTGCCTTCGCCTTTGATGACTCTGCCATCCTCGAGCTCGGCAAATAATCGCGACTTAGTGAGAGTAGAAGGCAATACTCTCCCTTTAACGCCCAGAATTTTCTCCGCTTCCTTGACGGCGGAGGAAAAGCCGCCCGTGATTCTTTCAAGCGCCGCTAACATAAGGTTGCCAAAGTTGTGTCCGGTAAGTCCCGCGCCTTCTTTGAATCTGTAGTTAAAAAGCTCCGAGAGGAGCTTGTTATCCGCGTCTGCTAAAGCGATCAGCGCTTTCCGAACATCGCCGGGAGGTAAAATGCCGAACTCTTCTCTTAAGATACCGGTAGAGCCGCCTTCATCAGCCATCGTTACCACAATTATAGTAGAATTATCCCCTAATTGCCAAGTAAGCGATGTAAGCCAGATACACAAGAATGAAAATGGCGCCCTTGGTTCTCGTCAAAGTTGCCTTTTTGCCTATAAACATTGAAGCCATAAGCATTGTTGCCGCCACAAAAGTGACCCAGATGTCAACATAAAGTCCCGGCGGAAAAGCTATGGGAGAAAGTACGGCGCTAAAGCCCAATATCATCAAGAAGTCGAATATATTGGAACCTATAATACTCCCCACCGCAATACCAAATTGTTTTTTATAAGCGGCTGTGAGCGAAATAGTAAGCTCCGGAAGCGAGGTTCCAATACCCACGATTGTAAGTCCGATTAATTTCTCACTAACACCTATACCTCTCGCTATTTCCACCGCTCCGTCGACTACCCATTTACCGCCCAACACTACCCCCGCGAGGCCAATAAAAATCATTAACACCACAAGCGGCAGAGTGAGTGCCCTATTAGAACTGCCATCGGTTGAATTGTCGTCCGGTTTTTCTAACGAGTAGTAAAGCCAGACACAAAACAGAATAAGCATAATTAAGCCCTCTGTTCTCGTAATTAAGAAATCTCCACCTCCACTTAGCGAATAAAAACCGGCGAAGGAAGCCGTGAGAATAGCGAAAATATTCCAAACAAGATCGCGTTCAATCCAACCGTTTTTAAACGTTAGTGGGAAAAGCAAAGCTGAAACTCCTAAAATAAAGAGGATATTGAACGTGTTGCTGCCGATAATCGTGCCCAGCGCTATTTCCTGGTCACCCAAAAAATTAGAAATGACAGCGATGCTGAACTCCGGAATAGACGTACCGATACCGACAATTACCAAACCTATCACCCAGGTTGAAACATTAAGTTTTCGAGCTAGGGCGGAAGCGCCTTCCGTCACCCAGCCCGATCCCTTGATTAGAATATAGAACCCCGCGAAAAACAGTAATACAGTGATAAACATTTTACTTCTCTGGTTTTATTTTTGGGGTGTCCAGAGGGAATTGAACCCTCGTAGCCGCCTCCACAGGGCGGAGCTTTACCACTAAGCTATGGACACCATACAAGGTGAATACTAACTTTAGGAATGAATTTGGTCAATTTTGGCGGCTAAGATAAAATCGTTTTCAGATAATCCGCCAATCGCATGGGTAGAAAGTTCCAAAGAAACTTTACTGTAATTAATTTTAAAGTCCGGATGATGACCCTCTTGTTCCGCTAAACCGGCAACTTTGTTCACAAAACTCATGTGCCGCGAGAGGGAATTGAACCCCCGACGCCAGCCTCTTCAGGGCTGCGCTCTACCACTGAGCTATCGCGGCGTAATACGAAAAATTGTAGCATCCGTCAACAAAAAATTGCAATCAAAAGATAATTTCTATATTCTCTTTAGAGGCATCTTGCCCCCGTAGTTCAATGGATAGAACTATTCCGTCCTAAGGAAGAGATGGGAGTTCGATTCTTCCCGGGGGCACCAAAACATGGAAACAATTAACTTTTTTGTAGAGTCGCTTAAAAACTTTAAAGACATCGGAGCCGTAACTCCCCACTCTCCCACTGCCGTTAGAAAAATGATTGAGCCGATAGATTTTGGTAAAGCCAAAACAATTATAGAGCTTGGCGGAGGCACTGGAGCAGTAACTAAAGAAATATTAAAGAGATTGGCGTCGGATGCCAAACTTACAGTTTTTGAAAGCAATTCCAACTTTGCTAAAGTTTTGAAAAATATAGGCGATGCCAGACTTATGGTAGTAGAAGATTCGGCGGCTAATATGACTGACCGCTTGAGAAATATGGGCATTCAAAAATCAGATTACGTAATTTCGACCCTTCCTATTGCCATTATGGAAAACGGAGTAAGTGAAAAAATATTAGAAGCTGTTAAAAATATCCTGGCACCCAAAGGAAAATACGTGCAGATCCAATATTCCTTGATTTCCAGAAAGAGAATTAAAGAAAAGTTCGGTAACATTAAACTTAATTTTACCCTTCTTAATTTCCCGCCGGCGTTTTTTTATATTTGCGAACGATAAAGTAATCGCTTAGAATCAGATTACTCAGGCCCCCATAGCTCAATGGATAGAGCAGCGCTCTTCTCATATTATCTATAAAATATAAACCGAACAGTATATATTGTACTATACGGTACATCATGATATAACTATATCATGAAATTCCCGGAAAAGATTACAGCTGTTAAACTACGCAGGGCGGGTTTTAGCTACTCAAAAATTTTTAAAGAAGTAAAGGTATCGAAATCTACGCTTAGTCACTGGTTGCGCGATATTGAGTTAACGCCAAAACAGAAAGAAAAACTATTGAAAAGCCGTGAAAAGTCGCGATATGCAGGAGCTAAAGCGCAGCAATTGAAAAGGATTAAAAGTACCGAAGAAATAATAACTGCAAGCAAGAAAGAGTTCTACTCGCTGATAAAAAATCCATTATTTCTTGTCGGTCTTTGTTTGTATTGGGCAGAAGGAGATAAACACAAGCAAGAAAAAGTAAAATTTACCAATTCTGACGAGAAAATGATTTCATTGATGATGAAATGGTTTCGGGAAATATGCAATGTGCCGGAAGAAAAATTCAGAATAGCATTGCATATTCATAATTTATACACAACAAAAAACATTAAACGTTATTGGTCTGAAATAACTGAAGTTTCAGAAAGACAGTTTCAAAAAATTTATATAAAACGAACCACTTTGCGTCACAGAAGGAATGTATTATACAATGGTACGTGCGCTATTGTGGTTAACAATAAGACGTTGTTCAGAAGAATCTATGGCTGGAAATTGGGTCTGCTTGGATACTTCAGCATTTCTCCCCGTAGTTCAACGGATAGAACGAGGGACTTCTAATCCCTAAGTGGAGGTTCGATTCCTCCCGGGGAGACAATTTTGGAAATTCTGCACTAAGCGACTTGTCCTGAGCGAAACCGAAGGACAGAAGGCGGGCTGTAGTATACCGGTAGTACGCATGCTTTGGGAGCATGTAGACTGGGTTCGATTCCCAGCAGCCCGACATATCAATAAAAGACAACTTCTCTAGATAAATTAAAAGCCTACCTCGGTAAACCGGGTAGGCTTTTAGCTGGTGAATGATGGATGGAGTCTGAGTTGAATCAGACAATCTGTCTAATCTCTTTAAAGCGGTCGAGTTTGCACATGGGTTTGGCCCAATGTATCCAGTGAAAGGCTTTAACAACCTTGAAAGCCGACTCCCAGAAGTCGTGGTAGATTCTCCAACGAATCACGTCCTTTAAAGACGGATCTTGGGAATTCTCCCATTGAATAAGGTCCTGAAACCCGATACAAACTATGATGACGCCGCCTCTTATTGCTTGGAGCCCTTTAGTGCCGCAAGCTGCTTGCCTATCAACGGTAAACTGGATAGGAACATATTCGCCGCCGTTAACCTTCTTGGCTTCTTCGCCGAAGACCCAGAAATCGATTTTCAACCTATGGTCTTCGTAAATGGTGCCCTTGGCAACGAAACAGCCGCATTCTTCGAGAAGCGCCTGGATGAGGTCTTCCGCCTCATGACCCGGCGACTTATAGCACTTGCCGCTGTGGCCCTGTTCTTTATAACAGATGTCGTCTTCATACTTGCCGTTACCCAACTTCATCCCACAGTTGACTTTCGTCATATGTGTGTGACAGACGGTTAACACCTTGCGATGCCAACGGTCCGTAATATTAATTAATTAAAGAACGGGTTCCTAATTGGTAACCCGTCCAAGTTCGACCTTGTAACAGGTTACCTAATAGGTAACTGTGTTGTTATGCTACCATAAAAGGTAGATTTTGTCAATACTAATCGGAGGAAGTCAACTTATCAAACTCGCCCATCTGGGTCTTATACTTTTCGTTAAGTTCGTTGATGGCTTCCGCCTCTTGGTTCATTTTACTTATTAACTCCTTAACCTTCTCGTCGGTATTGGGGCCGGAGCCCCCACCGGTAAACCTGCCCTGTAAGACATCCAGCAGTTGGAAAACATAAGCATTGTAGTTGATAAGTCTCTGAACTATCTGTAGTTCGTTGATGGTGGCTTCTAGTCCAACTTTGGCCGCTTCCTCCGGCTTAATCTGGGTTAAGTTGGTAGTCATTTTGCCTAATTCCTTAGAAAGCTCTAGAGCCTCATTGCGGGCCTTTTCATTGCGCTCAACTTCTTTTAAGACTAACTCCAAGCCGGCAGTGTAATTGCCTATTTCATCTTCCGCGCTTATCTCCGCCAAGTTGGTTATAGATTCCTTGGAAAGAGACACTATTCTCTCGGCAATTACGGCGCCGTTGCCTCTGGCGTCTATGAATTCCGCGGGCACAAAGGTCTCATTAGCGCCGCCTATACTGGGGAGTTTCGTGAAAAAATAAATAGCCGCGGCGGCGACTGCGAGAAATATAAGTACCCTTAACCAGTGTTTTTTTATCATTTGTCTGAACGGCATGGTAACTCAAAATTTAAGCAATTTCTTTACAATAATCAAGCGCTATCGTAAAATAACTTAGATTTGATGCGGGATTAGTATAGTGGCAGTACGCCACCTTGCCAAGGTGATGGCGCCGGTTCGATTCCGGTATCCCGCTCCAAGATTAGACTTTCCGATTTTTGACCTACGAATTGGTGGGCGGCACGAAGTGCCGCCCATTGGTTTTCCCCCGACAAATCCTCTCCGCTCGGCGCGGTGAGCCGCGCCTC
>Ga0209541_10004006_pt1 | contig 26487 bp, 23 predicted proteins | sample RifCSPlowO2_01_FD_184027 | JGI IMG/M metagenome (GOLD analysis project Ga0209541, IMG submission 184027) | Groundwater microbial communities from Rifle, Colorado - Rifle CSP2_plank lowO2_0.1 (SPAdes) (version 2) | ecosystem: Environmental > Aquatic > Deep subsurface > Groundwater | place... | reverse complement strand
CATCAAAATGGAAACCTTCTATTTTTTCCTGCGCGGTCTCAAGCGAACGAGAAATGAGTTTGTTTTGAATGGCTTCGTCCTCGGGGATACCCAGTTTGCCCATCATGTTTTTAACGACATCAGACGCAAAAACCCGCATTAAGCTATCTTCCATTGAGACAAAGAATTGCGTCTCTCCTGGGTCACCCTGGCGGCCTGCACGGCCACGCAGCTGGTTGTCGATGCGTCGCGCCTCGTGACGCTCGGTACCAAGCACAAAAAGTCCGCCGAGGTCCTTGATCTCCTCTGCTTCTTCGCGCGAGCCCGGATTACCACCAAGCTTGATATCCACACCACGACCTGCCATGTTGGTTGCAATAACCACCCCACCCTTGCGGCCTGCTTGTGCGATGATTTCACCTTCGCGTTCATGATTTTTTGCATTCAACACCTCGTGTCGCACCCCTTCACGCTTGAGGTATTCTGAAAGGAGTTCGTTCTTTTCAATAGAGACCGTACCAATGAGCACTGGCTGTCCTTTTGTATTAAGCTCCTTAACCTTGCGCGCAATAGCCTGGAACTTGCCTCGTTCTGTCTGAAAAATAAGATCATCACGATCAATACGCGCTACCCCACGATTGGTAGGAACTTTGACCACCTCGAGTCCATACACTTTAAAAAATTCTTCACTCGAGGTCTCGGCCGTACCGGTCATACCCGCAAGCTTTTCATAGAGGCGGAAGTAGTTTTGGAAGGTAATAGACGCAAAAGTGCGTGACTCCTGCTGGATTTTAACCCCCTCTTTTGCTTCGACTGCTTGATGGAGTCCTTCTGACCAGCGGCGACCTGGCTGCATACGGCCCGTAAACTCATCAACAATCATTACCTCACCCTCGCGCACCACGTACTCTTTGTCACGATGGAAAAGTGCTTGCGCTCGTACCGCCGTCTCTAAATGATGCACATACTTTACGCCGCGTTCAGTATAAATATTATCAATGCCCAAAAGCTCCTCGGCTTTGTTGATGCCTTCATCGGTGAGCTGTACTGCTTTGAGTTTCTCGTCCACCGTATAGTGCTCCCCTTCTTTAAGCTTGGCGGCAATCCCGGCAAATACTTCATAAAGGTTTTCTGCATCACCTGATGGTGCTGAGATAATGAGCGGGGTGCGTGCCTCGTCGATTAAAATCGAGTCGATCTCGTCCACGATTGCGTAGTGGTACTCACGCTGAGCAAGGTCCTCGGGAGCGTATGCAATATTGTCACGCAAATAATCAAAACCAAATTCATTGTTGGTGCCGTAGGTAATATCCGCAGCATACGCCTCGCGCTTTGAACACGGGCGCATAAATTCGTGAATAACTTTAAACGAACCTACTTCATCACGCTCGGCATCCTTGTCTTTGTGCTCGGGGTCGTAGAGATATGATGAGTCGTGATTGAGCACCCCCGTTGAGAGACCGAGGAATGCATAGATCTGCCCCATCCATGTCGCATCACGACGTGAGAGATAGTCGTTCACGGTGACGACATGCACTCCTTTCCCCGTGATTGCATTTACATACGCAGGGAGGGTTGCGACAAGGGTCTTTCCTTCGCCCGTCATCATCTCGGCAATCTTGCCCTCATGGAGTGCAAGCCCGCCCATGAGCTGCACATCGTAGTGGCGCTGACCAAGAGTTCTCTGTGATGCTTCACGAACTACGGCAAACGCCTCGGGGAGAATATCGTCTATCTTTGCGCCCGCCTCAAGACGCTCCCTGAATTCTGACGTTTTCTGGCGGAGGGCTCCATCGGAAAGGGCCTGCATTGACGGCTCGAAATTATTGATCTTTTGCACAATTGGAAGATAGCGCTTGGTTGTGTCGCCTCCAAATATAGATGTAAAAAATGACATAGGGGTAGTTTAGCATAAAAAACGACCCCCGCCGAGCCTTACAAAGGACCGCCCTTCGTATCTACGAAGGGCGGTCCTTTGTAAGGCTCTCAGCCCTCCCTAAAAAGCAAAAACCCCATCCAACTAATATAGTCGGAGGGGTTTTTGCTAAAGCGATATTATGCACGCTTCTTTGCAGTCTTCTTTGCTACCTTCTTTTTTGCTACTTTCTTTACTGCCTTCTTTACAGCCTTCTTAGCTGTCTTCTTTGCTACCTTCTTTTTTGCTGCCATGTTTTTGTGTTGCGCTTGATGATGCGGTGATGCGTCATCAAACTTATATGCAAATTTATTATCTACAATAATCTTCGACCGATCAAATGAAGTAAACCGCGAAGTAAAACTTTATTCAATCATGTGCGACTATCGGATCATTTATGTATGAAAATTTATTTCATACACTGTTGTACTGATCTACTAATATTATCGCGCATACAAAAAACAAACACAATACTTTTTTGAAATAAAACTGTGGATAACTTTTTTTATTTTAATTTTGTAAAAAAAATTTTATTAACAAAAATTTTTTCTTTCATCACACACGCATCATCACAACCTCTTCTTCAAGCGTCACATTTGTTTTTTCTTTGATAATATTTTTCATTTCTTGCGCGAGTGACAAAATATTTTCTGCGGTTGCACCACCGTGATTCACAAGAATGAGCGCCTGATGTTCATACACACCAGCATCACCCTGGCGGTGCCCTCGAAAGCCACCAACCTTGTCTAAAAGCCATGCAGCAGAAAGCTTTACGGTATTATCCTCTTGTTTATAAGCCTTTATCCCAGGAAGCGCCCTTTCGAGCCGTGCAAACTCATCCGCTGAAACGACAGGGTTTTTAAAGAATGACCCCGCCGTACCAAGTCGCGATGACGGCATTTTGGCGGTACGAATAGCAACGATTGCCTTGCGAATATCTACGAGCGCAGGCTCCTCAATTTTATTCTCCGCAAAAAAAGTTTTTACATCTTGGTATTCAATGTGTGGTGTACCGTCATGACAAATACTGAATGCAGCGCGCACGACGATGAGGTTACTGTTTTTTTTAAAAATACTTTCACGATAACCAAATGCGCATTCGTCGCGTGAAATTTTTTTTATTTTCATTGTTTGCATATCAAATGCTTCTACCCATGCGAGCGCATCACATGCCTCCACGCCATACGCACCGAGGTTTTGCACGACGGCACCACCAATAGTTCCCGGTATGAGCGAAAGATTTTCTATCCCCCACAGCCCGCGCTTAACCGTATCGCGCACGACCTCATCCCACACCTCCCCAGCGCCCGCGATAACGTGCGATGAAGAACCCTCCTCTTCATAGAAGATACCTTTGCATTCAATCTTCAAAACGAGCCCGGGAAACCCTTTGCTGGGTACGAGAATATTGGATCCGCCCCCCAACACAAAAATAGGCAGGTTTTGTGAGCGCGCAAACGCCACGCCACTACGTAAATCCGCAAGGCTTTTAACGCGTGCAAAAAAACGCGCGCTACCCCCGACCCGCATGGTGGTCATGGGTGCAAGAGGAATATGTTCTTTAATGCGTAGTGTCATATGGTGATAAAAAGCTCCGAGTTGATACTCGGAGCAGGGCTTCTGCACTCTTTTGGCTAGCGGGTACGAGCTCCAACAAATGTCTAATAAGTGAGTGCAGCCGCTAGCCAGAGGAACGCACGAGCTTCTTTTGTATTGTAGGCGATTTTAACAAAAACACCAAGTACGGACGGGAAAACATAAAGCCCCGCTTTCGCGGGGCTTTATGTAGACATTCGTTTGTTGAATCGCCCAAGGGTTGCCCCCTGCGCACTCACTTACTAATCCAGTATAGCAGATTCTCAAAAAAAGTCAACCCCCTACACCTACTTTTACATTGTTGCCTCGTGTTTCAACCATTAGGTTTCCGAGAAACTGCCTTTAACAGAAAATTAGGTGCCATCCACCAATAAAATTTGCAACAAAAAACACGATGCAAAAGTAGGTGTGGGGGTCAAGTTTTTGAAGATTTAGGGCCTTCTTCCCGCTTTAATCTCCTTACTATAGAACTCTCCCTGGTCTTTGAACGCTGGGTCGAGCAGTATCGCACGCTCGATTTCCGCTATTGAGTCTGCCCGGCGGCCCATTTCAAAATAGAGTGCCGAGAGCTTCGTGTGTGGATCAGCCTCGTTGGGTGTGCGTGCCACGTGTGCCACAAGAACGCGCTCAATCTCTTTGTAGTTCTTATTGTCCATGAGTACGCGCACATAGAAATTCTCAGCGTCTTGATACGCAGGGGCGAGCTCGTATGCCTGCTTAAACATCTCTTCTGCTTTCACGGTATCCTTTTTATTGTAAGACAAGCTCCCAATCTCAAACATGACTGCCTGTTTTTTAGGTGAGAGTTCATGAGCCTTCTCTAGATACACAAGGGCCTCGTCATAGCTCGCAGGATTGTAGCGCGCAAGTTGACTCAAAAATGAACCAAGGAAAAGCTGGTACCGCGCATCCTGGGAATGCGTATCAACCTGCTTTTTTAATTCGCTTACGGTGAGTTCAACAAATGCTTGCTTGGTTGCATTGTCGATCTTTTCAGCGCCGAGGATTTGCATGGTAATCTGGCTCAATTGTTCGCGCCCTTCCGAACTTCCAAAAGAGTCGTAGGCAAACACTTTCTTGAAATTCTCAAGGTTCACCATAGGGCCTCCCTGCTGAGGCTGCAATGCTTCAATGAGCATAAAATTGGTCGCTAAAGGTTTAGCATTAAAGAAGTATATAAGAGCGACAACAAGAATTGCTGCTGCTGGAGCAATTGAAATATCGAGAGACGTCGCCTCTTCATTTTTTTTCTTATCACTTTTCTTTAGGGCGACAACTTCTCCCCCTCTTGAGCTCTCGAGGTACGCAAGGACCGAGAAGAACATTACGTAGCTCATCAGATTGTCAAACACAAAGAGGTTCTGGAAGAAGTATCCGGCGAGGAGTCCGGTGAAAATACTTTTTTCAACAACAGAGAACGCTGAACCCCTTCTCCATAGATACCAAATGGCGAGGACAAAGAGCGATAAGTACGCGAAGAGGCCCAAGATACCGCCCGCAATGAGCCAGTCAAAGAACGCATTGTGAGCACGATCAAACCATGGCTCCTGCCCATACATATTGGGGTCATAATATGTATTGAACACGAAATTGAAGTTCTCTTGACCCCACCCAAGCATTGGTCGCTCTTTAAACCCTTGGTATGCCATATTCCACACCATAAAGCGCGACTTGGTTGTCGTCTCGGTAAGAGATATTGACGAAAAACGCCCAAGGACGGGGCTGTTCGTCACAAACTGTGTGTCCTTCATCACAAAGAATCCACCAATAAGGAGCACGATACCTGCAAGGATTCCTAGCGCAATTTTGCGCAGACCAGTGCGCTCTTTTTCAAAAATGGCAATCAAAAGCGATGTAAGAAGGAGTCCTCCAATGAGACCCAGGATGGCTCCGCGGGTTGCCGTGTGATAGAGGACAAACACATCAAGAAGTATGAGCGGTGTGTAGATCCACACCGAAGCTTTCTCCGCAATCATCCCTCCAATAGTATGCCCTTTTGCGCGAAGCATCATAAACAACGTAAGGAACACATGGAACAGCATATAGACCGCGAGATATGCTGCATTGCCAAAGGTTGCATCAACGCGAGCGCTTCCCTGATTTATTTGTAGTACCCCACCAAACTGAAACAACGCGTAGATACCAATAATAAAACTGACGAGTATCGAAGTATTCCAAAATGCACCCCACTTCTTTCGTGCCCCCAAAACTGTTGTTGCTATTACAAAGTACGCGAAGAAATGAAGGAGGCTTAGTACGCCTTCCATACGCTCATAGTTTGACCAGAAGCTCTTGTACGGGTTTTCGCCCAGTGCCCCCGCGAGCGCGAGAATGCCCACAAACGAGGCTGCTGCAATAAGGAGAGGTGACTTGGTGGGACGATATGCCGAATCGCGGTACGCGAGTACGATCCATACACCAAGGAGTATTTCTACAATGATCCTAAATGCAAAGTTCTTACCCGTAATAAATGGAAAGAACATTCCGTCCGAAACGAAAAGAGGTATGAAAAGGACCAAAAATAACCCCCCTATCAATATATTGCTCAGAATTTTGTTTGTGTTCATTGCCCTCTACTATATCACAAAAAAACCAAAAACTACTCGCTTTTATTTATACACACAATGTGTTCTTCTCCAGTATAAATAACAATTTGCATTTCAAAGAGCAATTTGTTATATTATGGATAATATGCTTATATTCAAACGTACAATAGAGGGGGTTATTTTACAATCACTCTTCAAAAGCAAGATGATTGCCATTCTTGGGCCAAGGCAATCTGGCAAAACGACTCTCGCAAAAAAACTCCTTCTTCCTTACGGAATGGAGGGAGTCTATTGGGATTGCCAGATTGCCGAGGTGAGAAAGCACTTTGTTGTAGGGAAACCAGACGAACTATTACCGTTAACTAAGGGAAAGAAAATCGTAGTATTTGACGAAGCACAAACTATTCAGGATATCGGGACTATTCTCAAAGTTTTTCACGACACCTACCCCGATACTCAAATAATAGCAACGGGGTCGTCATCATTCGATCTTTCGAACAAAATAAATGAGCCAATGACGGGAAGAATCTTTGAATTCATACTTTTACCCCTTTCTCTCACTGAAATCAAGGAGTCTAAACACGTCGACATGAGTGAGCTCCATAATCTAATGTTGTATGGTTCGTACCCCGCGGTTGTAGCAGCGATATCCGTTGATGAGAAAAAAACTGTACTCAAAAATATCGCAACGCAGTATCTCTATAAAGACGTGTTTGTGTTTGAGGCGATACGAAACCCGCGAGTTTTTGAAGATCTCGTCAAGTTACTAGCATTGCAAATCGGTTCAATGGTTTCGTTGAACGAGCTTGCAAAACACCTCGGCGTCAGTCGCTCTGTTGTTCAAAGATACCTACGCTTGCTTGAGCAATCATTTATCATCAAGGTTGTGCACTCATTCTCAAACAACCCTCGAACAGAGCTCAAAAAAGCTTTCAAGGTTTTTTTTCTTGATGTTGGGGTGCGCAATGCTATTGTTGACGTTGACACCTCCCTGTCCACTCGAAAAGATGCGGGCTTCATTTTTGAAAACTATTTTGTGAGTGAACGCATAAAAGAAGGAAATAATAACTTTATCTTTCCCCCTGAGATAATGTTTTGGAGGACAAGAAAAGGACTTGAGGTTGATGTGATTGAGAAAAAAGGAGCTATGGTGTCTGCTTATGAATGTAAGTGGGGCAATACAACCGTGTCTTTTGCATCTTTCCTAAAGAAATACCCCGATGCAACCACCCGAGTGATTACACCCGACGATCTAATCCATCAAAAAGAGGTATGAAAAGGACCAAAAATAACCCCCCAATCAATATATTGCTCAGAATTTTATTTGTGTTCATTGCCTTCTACTATATCACATTGCGAAAGAAGCAAAAACATACATGACACCACTTGACACCTTTTGACACTTCTTTATACTATCGTATATGAACACGATTAATCCCTACGAGGTCTACACGACGTCAGAAGCGCAAAAGCTTCTCAAAATAAGCGACAGCACCATAAAGAGACTTTTGAAAAACGGACTCCTCAGAGCAAATAAAGTTGGTGGGCAGTATCGTATCCTTGGCAAAGAGCTCCTGCGCCTCGTCTCTCCTGAACTCGAAAAAGAAGCAACAAAGTCATATCTTGAGCTCAAGAACAAAGTCGTGAATAAAATTAATAAATGGTAAAAATAGCAAAAATGAAAAAAGCACTCATCACGGGCATCACCGGGCAAGACGGCTCATACCTCGCAGAACTTCTTCTTGAAAAAGGATACGAAGTCCATGGCATCATTCGTCGCGCCAGCAGTTTTAACACTGACAGAATTGACCATATCTACCAGGACCCTCACGAAGCAGGGAAAAGATTGTTCCTCCACTACGGAGACCTCACCGACTCCACGAATCTTATTCGCACCATCAAAGAAGTTGAACCTGATGAGATTTACAACCTCGCAGCACAAAGCCATGTGAAGGTGTCCTTTGAGACGCCTGAGTACACCGGCAATTCTGACGCACTCGGAACCCTCCGTATCCTTGAAGCAATACGTTTACTTGGCCTTGAGAAAAAAACAAAGTTTTACCAGGCATCTACCTCAGAAATGTTTGGAGCAACTCCCCCACCCCAATGTGAAGAAACTCCCTTTTACCCCCGCAGCCCTTACGGCGCAGCGAAAGTTTACGCGTACTGGATCACCAAAAACTACCGAGAAGCATACGGCATCTTTGCTGTGTCTGGCATTCTCTTTAATCATGAGTCCCCTCGTCGTGGCGAGACATTTGTCACCAAAAAAATCACCCGCGCAGCTGCGAGAATAAAACTGGGACTTCAAGAAAAAATATATCTAGGAAACATCAACGCCAAGAGAGACTGGGGTCATGCCAAGGACTACGTCAATGCCATGTACCTTATGCTTCAACAAGAAACTCCTGAAGATTATGTTATTGCAACAGGCGCACAGTACTCAGTACGCGACTTTTGCGAAGCAGTATTCAAAGAGCTCGATATTGAGATTATTTGGAAAGGGAGCGGGGTCAACGAAAAAGGTATCGACAAAAAAACAGGTAAAACAATTATTGAGATCGACCCACGATACTTCCGTCCTACCGAGGTCGAGTCACTCCTTGGCGACCCCACCAAAGCAAAAGAAAAACTCGGATGGAGGGCTGAGGTTACTTTCGAAGAGCTCGTCAAAGAAATGGTTGCCACCGACCTTGAGGAGGCGGAGAAAGATGTCCATTTAGAGAAGGGTGGTTTTACTACAAAAAAACATCACGAATAAATATGGATAAGGACGCTAAAATTTATATCGCTGGGCATCGCGGACTCGTAGGGTCAGCGATTGTACGTGCGCTCCGTACACAAGGTTTTAATAATCTTATTCTCAAGACGCACCAGGAGCTCGACCTCACTAATCAGCAGGCTGTAGAGGAGTTCTTCGCGCGAGAAAAACCTGAGTATGTATTCCTTGCTGCCGCAAAGGTTGGCGGCATTATGGCGAATAAGACCACCCCTGCTGATTTTATTTATGGCAATCTCACCATCCAGACAAACATTATTCACAATGCTTATGTACACAAAGTAAAAAAGCTTCTCTTTTTAGGAAGCTCTTGTATCTATCCCAAACTCTGCCCTCAACCCATCAAAGAGGAATACCTCCTCACGGGTGAACTCGAACCCACCAACAAAGCGTACGCGATTGCTAAAATTGCGGGCATTACCATGTGCCAAGCATACAACGAGCAGTATGGCACCAACTTCATTTCTTTAATGCCGACCAACCTTTACGGACCCCACGATAACTTTGACCTCGAAAACTCGCATGTGATGCCCGCTATGATCAGAAAGTTTCATGACGCAAAGTCTACAAACGCTCCGCAAATTACCCTCTGGGGAACTGGTGCCGCCCAGCGCGAATTCCTTCACGTCGATGATCTCGCCGACGCAAGCTTGTTCCTCATGGAAAACTACAATGACTCCGATATTGTTAACGTTGGGACAGGAGAAGATATTACTATTAAAGGACTCGCAGAAAAGGTGAAAAATGTGGTAGGATACAAAGGTGAAATCGTCTGGGATACCACAAAACCCGATGGTACCCCACGCAAACTTCTCGCGGTAAGCAAGCTCCACACGCTTGGTTGGAAACACGAGATCCCCCTTGATCTAGGTATTTCCTTGGAATACGAATGGTTCAAAGAAAATTATAAAAATGAGTAAAATAACCATCATCCGACCCAAAAAAGTATTCAGTGTTGAAGACCTTAAAGAAATCTGGCGCTATAAAGAGCTTCTGTATTTTTTCACCTGGCGTGATTTCAAGGTGCGCTACAAACAAACTACTATCGGTGTCCTCTGGGCAATCTTCCAGCCTTTTATGACGATGGTTGTTTTTAGTGTTTTCTTCGGAAAATTTCTCAAAATCCCTTCCGACGGGGTTCCTTATCCAATCTTTGTTTACACAGGCCTCTTATTCTGGCAATTCTTCTCAAGCGCACTTTCGGAGACAAGTAACGTTCTTATCGCTAATCAGTCAATTATCACTAAAGTTTACTTCCCTCGCCTCATACTCCCACTCTCGTCAGTATCAACTAAATTTGTTGATTTTGGTATCGCAGCGGTTATCCTTGGGGGGATGATGGCGTACTACGGTTATGCGCCCCAGCTTGCAAGTATTATTGTTATTCCTCTCCTTCTTGCTATCACGTTTATGGCGGCGGTCGGTGGTGGGCTATTCCTTGCTGCCATAAATGTGAAGTATCGCGATGTGCGCTTCGTTCTCCCGTTCTTTATTCAGCTTCTCCTTTTTGTGACGCCTGTCATTTACCCTGCAAGCATCGCAGGTGCATACTCATGGCTCCTTGCATTTAACCCTATGATGGGTGTCATTCAAAATGCTCGCGCGGTACTCTTAGGCACAGCGCCGATCAATTGGATACTTATTAGTATTTCTTTCACTGCGTGCTCAGTGCTTCTCGTTATCGGCACGATTTATTTCAAAAAGGTAGAACGCTATTTTGCTGATATTATTTAATATATGAATAAACCTATTATCGAAATTAAAGGGATTGGGAAAAAATACGACATTACCCACCAGCGTGGTAGATATGTGGCGCTCCGTGATGTGTTAACTAACATCTTTAAGAATCCTTTCAAGTTCGCAAAAGCAAAAGCAAAGCAAGTTGTCGGCCTTGCGACCAAAGAAGAATTTTGGGCGCTCAAAGATGTTAGCTTTGATGTTAACCAAGGTGAGGTAATTGGCATCATCGGTCGCAATGGTGCAGGAAAATCTACCCTCCTCAAAATCCTCACGGGCATTACCCCTCCCGCTGAAGGTGAGATTATTATGCGAGGGCGAGTCGCCTCCCTTCTTGAGGTTGGGACAGGCTTTCATCCCGAACTTACTGGCCGTGAAAATGTATTCCTCAATGGTGCCATTCTTGGTATGACCAAAAAAGAGATCTCGCGTAAATTCGACGAGATTATTGCTTTTGCTGGTATCGAAAAGTTTCTTGATACACCGGTAAAATATTATTCAAGCGGTATGTATGTCCGTCTTGCTTTCTCTGTTGCCGCCCATATGGAACCCGACATCCTTCTCGTTGATGAAGTCCTTGCTGTTGGTGATGCCGAATTCCAGAAGAAATGCCTTGGTAAAATGGAGGAAGTCGCCACACAGTCTGGCCGCACCATTCTCTTCGTAAGTCATAACCTAGCGGCAATGGAAACCCTATGCCCAAGAAGCATCCTTCTAGAAAATGGGAAGGTAAGGAAGATGGGTCCAACTAAAGAAGTGATTGATTTCTACCTTCATCGCCAAACTGAAATTAGCAAACTGCCCCTTGCTGAACGCAAAGACCGAAAAGGGAGTGGCGACGTACGCTTTACAAAATGTGAACTTCTCGCTCACACGCATGACAATCATACCCTAACCCTTAAACTTGGTTACACAAACAAAACAAATCAACTATATCGCGATGCAAAAATCTCAGTAGATATAAAGAACGCACAAGGCGAACATCTTGCTAATATAACAAACAATGTACTCGATCAGAAATTCGATATTGAAAAAGGAGAAGGAGAAATCATTCTTGATATAAAGGGTTTCAATCTTGAAAGCGGTGAATACTCACTAAACCTCTTTATGGCATCAGACAGAGTAAACTCAACAATCTTTGATACGGTGGAAGATGCCGCGATTGTTATCATTGATAACAACAATTTTTATCGCACAGGGAAACTTCCCCCTATTCGAAGTAAAACGCTCTTTGACTTCATGTTTCGCAAGGCTTAAAATAAGTAGATGAAAAACTAAATTATTATGATACGAAAAATTCTTAAAAAAATGAGTGCTGGATTTGAAAAAATACTGGGGTTGCGCATTACCCCCTCACCAAAAAATCAGGGGCTTTACGCTGCGGTGAAGAAAATATTACGTGTTAAAGCGATTACGCCCCGGAAACCTGACCCTAAAGAATACTCCACCATTGTTGGTAAAGGCTCAATCGTTCCTTGTCAACAAGAATCATACTTCCTTGCACTTCGAGAATATGTAAAAGAAGGAGACACGGTGCTTGATGTCGGCTTCGGCCTTGGATATGGAATGAACACTCTCTCCATCAAAGCTGGGTCTGTTCATGGTGTCGATGTTGATAAAAAGGTATACGACTACTGCACGGAAACCCTCATTGGACGCAATCCTAAAATTGCAAAAATCTCTCTTTATAACGGATACGACCTCGACTATCCGGATAATTTCTTTGATGTTGTCACCTGCGGTGATGTTATTGAACATGTCGAGGACTATCATCGCCTCATCAAAGAGCTTCTTCGGGTTTCAAAACGAGGGGTATATTTAAATACTCCCAACCGACGCCCTGAATACACCAACGAGGACGGCACACCGAAGAATTACTGGCATCTTCGTGAGTGGAGTTTTGAAGAGTTTGATAAAATTATCAAAGAACACTGCACCCCTGACTGGAATTTCATTAATGGACCATACAACGGCCCCTTTACGATCTCAAAAACTCTCAAAGAAGATACGCTCGCCCTTGCGCCGTTTCTTAAAAAATCATCTAAATAACCTATGTGTGGCATCGTCGGTATCACGGGTAAACATATAAACAAATACGACAAGCAGACACTTGACGCAATGCTTGGCACCCTCTCCAAGCGAGGCCCCGATGATAAGGGGACCTCGTCGTTTCCTCTGTGTGTTCTTGGACAGACTCGCCTCTCGATTATCGACCTTTCAGGTGGGCACCAACCCATGCGTGACAATAAACACGACATGGCAATCACCTTCAATGGCGAGATCTATAATTACCGCGAACTTAAAAAAGACCTCGAAGGTAAGAGGTATGTTTTTTCAACAAACTCAGATACTGAGGTTATCCTCAAAGCGTATCAAGAGTACGGCGATGAATGCCCGAAATATCTTGATGGAATGTTTGCTTTTGCTATTTGGGACAACGAAAAGAATCGTTTATTCATGGCACGCGACCGATTTGGCAAAAAACCTCTCCACTATGCGTTTGATGATGAAGGAAACATTTTGTTTGCTTCCGAAATAAAAACATTGTTCGCCTCGGGGCACATCAAGGGTGAGATTGATTATGAAGCGATTGACAACTATCTCCATCTTCTCTTTATCCCCTCTTACAAAACTGTTTACAAAAATGTCCATCCGCTACTTCCTGCGCATACTGCTGTGTATGAACAAGGCAAGATTTCTCTCACTCGCTATTGGTCAATGCCGTATGCACCAATTACGATAAGCGAACAAGATGCCGAGAAAAAAGTTAAGGAACTTCTTGATGAGGCTGTAAAGAAACGCATGGTGTCTGATGTCGAAGTGGGGGCATTCCTATCGGGAGGCGTCGATTCAAGTATCGTTGCCTACCTTGCGAACAAATACACGAACAAGCCTCTTAAAAGCTTCTCAGCGGGCTTTGAATACCATATCAACGAGCTCCCCTATGCCCGCGAAGCAGCGCGTATTGCCAAGACCGATCATCATGAGCTCCAAATGAATGTCGACCTTGCTGACACTCTCAAGGAAGTTTGTACGTACTTCGACGAACCGTTTGCCGATTCGTCGAGCATCCCTCAATTCCTCATTTCGCAGTTCGCGAGCAAGGACGTGAAAGTGGTCCTTTCAGGCGACGGCGCTGATGAGCTTTTCTTAGGCTACGCATGGTATTGGAAACAATACGTCACTGGTGGTTCCGAGCGCGTAAAACGCCTCCTCAAACGAAAAGGTTGGCGAAATATCTTTACCCCCGACATGCTTCATGATCATATTAATTATGTGTCTCATATGAATCGTTTTGAGCGTTTTATGCTCTGGAAAAACAAACGTTTCATCAATGCTCCGTTTCAATCAATCTTTAATGGCAGCGAGGCCTTGCCTCCAATCGAACAGATCAACGTATTTGACCTCAATATGTTCCTTCCAGGTGATATTCTCACCAAAGTAGATCGCTGTTCAATGATGACTTCACTTGAAGTTCGATCTCCGTTCCTTGATCACCACCTTGCGGAGTTCGTCTTTAACCTCCCCCTTGAGTACAAAACTGACCGCCGTGACGGCAAGCTCATTCTCAAAAAAGCGTATAGTGATATCTTTGGTGATAAGTTTTTATATCGCCGAAAACAAGGATTTAGCGCCCCAGTAAAAGAATGGCTTAAGCGTGACGATTTCAAAAAACTTATGTATCATTCATTTATCGAGAACGATGCAGAGATATATCGCTTCATGAGTAAATGGTATGTTCAGAAGATTGTCAGAAAATTCTATGAGAAAAACGACCCTTACCACGCGTACCGTCTCTGGGTGCTCCTCTGCCTAGAGCTTTGGTTCACATCGCATAAACAATATATCACCACATCATGAAAAACTTCATCAATAACCTCTTAAGAAGGACCGGGTATCAAATTTCAAAATTTGATACTGCTGGGTATGTATTCCGCGACAAACTCACAGAGCTTCTCGATGAAAATGTTTCGGGGAATGCCATTTTAGATATCGGTTCAGCACAATGGAACTACCCTAAAGAACATTTCAAAAATGTCACTACGCTCGATATACAACCCCCTGCTGATGTTATTGGGAGTGTTATGGAGCTCCCTTTTGGCGACGCCAGTTTCGATTGCATTATTTGTCTCGAGACCCTTGAGCATGTTGAAGACCCCCTCAAAGCAATGAGTGAGGTCTATCGCGTCCTTAAACCTGGTGGTATATTTATTGGATCTGCACCGTTCGCTTATGAACTCCATGGTGAAGAATATGGGGACTATTGGCGATTTACCCGCCAATGCTGGGAAAAATTACTTTTGAAGAACTTCAAAAACATCTCGGTGGTTCCCTACGCAGGAAGGCCACTTTCTCCTGGATGGTATTTAGTAACAGGGGTCAAATAATATGGAATCTACAAAAAATAAAACAAGGGAAACTCCGCCGATTGCTTTCATGATTTTTAATCGGCCTGACTATGCACAAAATGTCTTTAATGAAATCAGAAAAGCACAACCGAAAAGGCTGTTTGTTGTTGCCGATGGACCACGCACGCCCGAAGAAGCAATAATCTGCGAAGAGACCCGTGCAATCATCAACCAGGTTGACTGGGATTGTGAGGTACATAAAAATTATGCCGAAAAAAATATGGGACTCAAAGAGCGCATCTCGTCTGGACTCAATTGGTTTTTTGAAAACGTTGAGGCAGGAATCATCCTAGAGGACGACTGCCTGCCTCACCCATCATTCTTTCCCTTCGTCACCGAAATGCTTGAGCGGTACAAAGACGACGAACGAATCATGATGGTCTCGGGTGATAATTTTCTACTTGATTTCAAGAGTGAAGACAGCTATTTCTTTTCTCGCTACTTTCCCATTTGGGGTTGGGCGACATGGCGCCGCGCATGGAAGAAGTATGACATCACCATACCAAGCTGGAACAAACCTCAAAACAAGCAAATGCTCAAAGATATGTATCCTCAAAAAGAATATATGGTGGAACACATGACGATGATTTTTGATAAGGCATACCAACGTACGCTCAGGACTTGGGATGTGCAGTGGCTTTATGCATGCATTATGAGCAAGGGTTTCTGCATTATGCCTCAAGTAAACCTCATCTCAAACATAGGACTAGCGGGCACCCACGGTTCAGGAGACAACCAAAACCTTCCTGTTTCTGACATCTTCCAAGGAGGTTCCCTTCAACACCCTCGTTCAGTAACACAAAATACTGAATATGATAATGCATTTTACGAAAGAAACTTTTGGCGGCCGAAGCAAAACATCATCACAAGATTGAGATTCAAAATCATAGAGATTGCAGTGCAGTATGAGTCACTTAAAAAAATCTACCGTTTTTTGCTAGGTAAGAAAAAATAAAAAAATGCCAAACATCTTGCGCGCCTACACAAATAAACTTACCAATAAATTCTTTGGTGTTGCGCATCTACCGCCACAGGGCAAGAAAAAAGGTGACGTACTTCTGTCATACCTCGTGCAACCTTTTACTCTCGCGCCCTGGGAATACCCTACCGATCCACATACAAATTACTGGGAATGTGGGGAAATCGCCCGACTCTTTTCCGAACGGGGGTATGCCGTAGACATCATCAATTGGAATAATACGAATTTCACCCCACACAAACCTTATATTGCAATTGTTGACACTACACAGAACCTCGAGCGACTCGCATCTTTTCTTCCTCAGGACTGTAAAAAGGTTATGCATATTACCTTTTCTTATTATCAGAATGACACTGAACAAATACGACTGAACAACCTAAAATCCCGACGCGGGGTCACCCTTTCCCCGGCAAGAACCGAACCCACATCTAAAAATCCCGCTTACGCAGACTTTCTTGAGGGGTTCGGCAACAAAACAGTGCATCAAACATTTTCAAAATTCAGTAAACCTATCTACCCCATTCCCATATCCATCACACAGTCATTCGAATTTCCCCAAGAAAAAAATTTTACTGAGGCGCGGAAGCATTTTCTATTCTTTGGCGGTGGTGGCGCTATCCTTAAAGGACTTGATCTCGTAATTGAAGCCTTTGCTGAACTCCCCCATCTTCACCTCCATATCGTCGGGCCCGCTGCGTACGAAAAAGAGTTCGAGCAAGTATACGTGCAAGAACTCGCCCTCCCTAATATCTCTCGCTACCCGCGACCGCGCGCCGACAAAGATGGCACAATAACGATTGATGGAGTCCCTTTCATGGAGGTACTGAACAAATGTGCTGCACTCATCTACCCATCAGCTTCAGAAGGCACCTCAGGCGCTGTCGTACAGGCAATGCATGCGGGAGTGATTCCCATAGTAACCAAGCAAACAGGATTATCAGAAAACGCCCCGGCAGTTATACTTGATGAGCCAACCATAGATTCTATTCGTACTGAGGTACAAAAAATATCTGAAAAATCACCCGAGGAACTCTCTCGTATGGCGCATGAAGTATGGGAATATGCCAACAAACACCATACAAAAGAAACGTTCACCGATGCTTATGCACACTTTATCGATGATATACTAAACCTATGAGTAACCCTTTAATTTCTGTCATCATTCCTGCTCGCAATTCAGCCCTAACCATCAAGACAGCGCTTGACTCTATTACGATGCAAACCTATAATAATCTTGAAATCATCATTGTTGATGACAATAGTACCGACAACACCCGCGAGGTTACCCTGGAGCTTATGAAACAAGATCCACGTATTCACTACTATGCGCTTCCTGAAGATGACCCCTACCGCATAGACCCCCTCCTTAAACGCAACGTGAATGCGGGATATGCGGCACGCAACTTTGGTTTTACAAAAGTCCATGGCGAGCTTGTAACTTTTCAGGATGCAGATGATGCATCGCTTTTAAACCGTATCGAAGTGCAGTACAATCTCCTTACAAAACACAAGGCAACACACCTCTGTACTACCGTCGCGCCCTTTGAAGAAAGGCGTCTTGGCACGACCCTCGATATGACCGCCTATGCGTCAGCAGAAGAACACGCAACAAGCCCCCAAGAGCTCTGCGGTCTCTCACAACAAACGAAAGGGCTTATCGCAAAGGTTTCCCCCACCCTGAATGCCTTTATCCCTTTCCACTTCAAACGACTTCGTATCATCAACAAGCTTTTCTTTGGCTCACTCGCTCCGTACCCTGGTGCTGGCAATAGCCCCCTATTCAAACGAGAGGTTATTGAGAAAGTACAATTTAGAAAACTTTCAGGCCGCATCTGGCCCTCTTTTATGGGACGTGGTGCCGATCGAGATTTCAACTTTCAAGTAGCCGAAACGTTTAAAAACAGTTACACTTTTGATATTCCGCTTTATATGTGGAGCCGCGAAATTCCAAAACAATTACCAAAATGAAAAACATACTACTCTATCATCATCTCGGTTTAGGAGACCACATTATCTGTAATGGTCTTGTCAGAGAATACTGCAAAAAATACGAGCAGGTGGCTATTTTCTCAAAACCTCATAACTATGCGTCGGTTTCCTTTATGTTCCGAGACCTGCCCAACCTGACAGTTATTCAAGGGGATGATAAATTTGCGAGAAGATTCATGCTTTTGAACAAATTTAGGTTGGCAAGACCAAGGTATGATTATGTTAAAATAGTTAGTCATGAATTTTTAGAGAGGCACCAAAATTCGTCTTTTGATAAAGAATTTTACAAAATAGCAGGAATAGATTTCGTAAAAAAATGGGACAGTTTTTTCGTTAAGAGAGAGAGAGAGAGAGAGCTTTTTAACCAGGTGGTACAAAAGGGAGACTATATATTTGTCCACGAAGATGTTCCTCGAGGATACATCGTTAACAAAAAATTAATTCGTAAGGATTACGCAATCTTTATCCCAGAAAGAAAATCTACAGATAATATTTTTGACTACTGCACCATCATCGAAGAAGCAAAAGAGGTTCATGTCATCGACTCTTCGTTTCTATCCCTGATTGATTGCCTTCCGTACAAAAACAAAGCCCAAAAACTATATTTTCATCAGTACGCTAGGGAAAACAACTCTTATGTAATCCCGACACTAAAAAAGAAGTGGAACATCATCAAATCCTGATTATGCACATAATATCTTTTGTTACAAAGGCCATGCCTTTTTATCCACAAATATGGAATTTACGTATGTATCGGCGTAGAGAAAATAACCGTGCTCTGTCATATAATCAATGATTTCAGTTTGCTTTCTTAGCTTATTGGTTGTTTCGTATCGCAACGTTTCGACACAAAAAACTTTCGGTCTATGTTTTCCGAAATCAAGAGCTTTAAGTATTTCAAAATCATACCCTTCCGTATCGAGAGATACGAGATCAACACCGTCTGGAAAATACTTTTCCATAAGCGTGTTGATATTAATCAAGGGAATCTTTATTATTTTCTCTATTTTTTGTACACCGTAATTATTTTCTTTCGCACATTTCTCTGCTTCGCTTTTCACAAAGGTACTAAACCCACTTGAGCTCATCATATAAAAGTCGGCACCATCGCTATCAAAAGTACCAATGCCCATATTCAAACAAATATCACGCCCCCTCCTATTTTTTATTTTTTGAAATATCTCAGGATTTGGCTCTACGCAAACACCCTTGCCACCTTTTGAATAAAAAAGGAACGTATTATTGAGCAGTACTGGATGATTTGCCCCTATATCCAGATAGGGTGGATTACTCACCCCCAATGTTTGTAACGCGGACTCAATAAGAAGATCTTCCACATGCTGAGAATAGCTTTTTTTATACTTCCCCAAAAAATAAGCAACGTAGTTTTTTAACCGAAAATATTTTTTAAAATTCGCCATTACCATAAATAATACTAATTGACCTACTGTATCACCGAAACCCCTTTGTGTTGTACGGCTTTAGAAGCGCACTCGTTTGCGAACACTATCGCCTTCTCGATATCGCCCGTCTCAGCATACTTCACAATCAATGCAGCAAAGAAACTGTCTCCAGCACCCGAAACATCCTTTACCTCAACCTTTTCTTTGACCGGATATGTTTTGCCATTGAACACGGCTCCGTGCTCTCCTTTGGTGTAAATAATCTTGTCTTCAAGCTCTTTCGGCAAAGAGTCTTTTGAACGTTCGTATTCAAAATTATTAATCTTAATAAACTTTGCTTTTGTGGCCCAATTGCCAAGAATCTTTTTGGTGTCCATAAAAACATTGTCGTGGTTCTCGCAAAGATACTGAATGTCATCCTCGGTCAAAAATCCCTTATTGTAATCAGAGACTGCAAGAATATCATAGTCGAGCGGAACCTTTTTGATATCAATGCGGGGAATATTATGATCAGTATCAACACGAATGAACATATGATTACTATCAAGGTGCATATACCGTGTCTTCGTAACATTTTCCCAGTCTTCGTTGGTCACAATGTCGCAGTTTTCAAAGATATTACTGATATTGCGCTCAACATTCTTCGCCATTCCTGGATTTTCAGTTTGATTCACAATACTCAGTGCCGGAACAGGGATATCTGGGCACAGCCTATTAGCTTTGCAGTACACAAAGACATCGCGACAGCTTTCTCCTACGACAAGTATTTTTTTCATTTGATGATAATTCCAGGGGCGAGATGGAGCTCCTCAAAACTTAACTCTTTTTTAATCATCGGTTTCCCGAGCACATCCAACATGGCGTTGGCAATGTCTACCTTGGTGGGGTAATAAAACTCTGTGAGCGCGGTTGAGGTTGGGCACGGCACATTAGGACACGAGAGCGAGCGTGGAGTATCCTTGAGTTTAATGGTAGGATTTTGTGCAATGTTCGCGATAATTTCCGAACCAATATTAAATGCTCCATTTGTCGTATCAACACAAAGTAGTCGTCCTGTCTTGGCGACCGACCGTGCCACCGTCTCATGATCAACAGGATTGATGCTGACAAGATCGATAAGCTCAACGCCAACATCTTCTCCAATAAGTTCTAGTGCCTCAAGTGCCGCTACAAAACCATCCCCGTACGTGACCACTGTCACGTTGTCGCCTTCTTTAACCACCCGCGCTTTGCCGAGCGGCTCTGCATATACTTCTTCTGGCACATCTTGCTTGGTAGCGTACAGCCATCGAGGCTCAAGAATGACGACAGGATTTTTATCCTGAAGCGCTGATACCAAAAGTCCTTTTGCCATCTTGGGTGTTGCAGGGATGACCACTTTGAGTCCAAGGGTATTACCAAAAAGCGAGTAAAGTGCCTGTGTATGTTGCGGACCATTTCCCCACTGTCGCCCCACCGCAATACGAAATACAATGGGTACGGGATTGTTGCCACCAAACATATAGTTCCATTTTGCTGCTTGGGTAAAGATTTGATCAGCAGCAAAAAGGGCAAACTCAACACGTCCGTGGTGCACGATAGGGTGCAAACCATTAATCGCAGCTCCCACTGCCATGCCCGTAAATGCCGCCTCAGATACTGGCACATCAAACACACGGTCTTCATATTTTGCCTTGAGCCCCCCCCCCGTTGTTCCATCAGCACCGTTTTTATAGGAAACACCAAGACCGATCACGACAATATTCGGATCCTTTTCCATCATTTGGTCGGTCGCTTCTTTAAGCGCCTCCGTGTATTTAATAATTCGTTCCATGGTATTATTTTTTTGTTAATAATCCTATGTGTTCTCTTTTTCTTTCTACATCAAAGAAAAGTGCATCTTTTAAGAAAAAATTTGTTGCTTCTTCTGGGTTCATTAAATACTTCTTATTAAATTTATCTCGATGTTCTCTACATTGAGTCATCACAAACCCCTCTTCAGGTGTTAAATCTTGCAAATCTCCAACCTTATCGTTTCTCACGAAATAAGCATTCACTCCTTGACGGCTACACCCAACAAAAGAATACCCCTTTTCTTTTGCTAAATGACAGAGCGCAACAAGGGAAGCTCCGCAGTAAATCGTTCCATAATCACTCTTTGTTCTCACGAAATCCTTATTGTATGGAATTGTAACTGGATGTAACCCAAAAAATGGGTTGTACTCAACTATTACGATGGCTGGGTTAATCTTTATTGACTTCCACACCCAATAGTCATTCCCGTCGATATCTATGTTGAGCAAACCAACTTCTCCTGCAACTAACTCGTTTACATTTTCAGCAGTGATAAATGTTTGCTTGGTTTCTAGGTCAAAAAGGGGCAGTTTTTCTTTTACGGGGGAAGCATCTACTGCTAATCCCGACCAATTACTATGCTGTAAAAGAAATCGAGTGTCGGGTTGACCATAAGTACCTGCTCCTAAATCTACAAATCTTTTAGGGCAGTCCACCTTACTTACGAGATACTGAATGATACCGTCGTCACCTCCTTGTGAAAATATACTAAATTCTGCTTCGTGGATACTTTTCAGAGTCCCCTTTTTCAATAAATTATCAGTCAAGAGTTTGCCAAGAAGAACCTTCTGAGAATCAGACTCTTGAATGATCAAATGTTCAAGTGCTTTTATCTTATTATCAAAATTAAGATAATTATAAATTTTTCTTTTTAGTTTAGTAAGCATAGAGGTCTGTATATAAGCTTTCTTTTAGCGGATATTTTGCATCAAGCGCGAACTGAATGCTCTCCGCAACTGTCTTTTGAGCATCTTCTTCAATCTTTATCAAATCTTCTTCCGCAGTATTCCCCGCAAGAAGTTCTGCGCGCAATTTTTTCAGAGAATCTTTTTCTTGTCGTTTTTCTAAAACGTCCTCTTCGCGGTACGCCTCATCAAAAATTGGTGCGCTATGCGCCATGTGGCGATACGTAATACATTCAAGAACCGCTGGTCCTTTCCCCTCTCGCATAGCATCTACGAGAGACTTCGCCTTTTCAAAGACGTCCTGATAATCATTACCATCAGCCTTGAGATACTTCACGCCGAAACCGGTAACAATATTTTCAACGCTATGCCCTTCACCGCGACGCTCATGAAGCCTTGTATTCACTGAATGTAAATTGTTTTCAACAACAAGCAAGAACGGGAGCTTGAGGAGCGCCGCAAGGTTCAATGTCTCATATACAACCCCTTCCTCTGAAGCACCATCACCGATAAACCCAACCGACACTCCGCCAGTTTTGTTATATTTCTGCTCAAAAGCAGCACCAGCGGAAATAGGCGTAATACTCCCGAGGATCGGCGTTGAACCCACAAAACCTACTGACTTATCAATCATGTGCATTGAACCGCCCTTACCCTTTGCGAGGCCGTTCTCCTTTCCCAGAAGTTCACACATCATCTTTTTCAGATCGCCCCCCTTTGCCAAATAGTGCCCGTGGGAGCGATGATTACCGAGCACGCGGTCCTCTCTTTTTAAAGCATCGCACACCCCAACCGCCACCGCCTCTTGCCCCACATAAAAATGAACAAAGCTCATGATCTTGTTCTTGAGGTACAAATCAGCAATCCCCTGCTCTGCGGCACGGATAAGCATCATTTTTTTATATGCTTCGAGGGGTCGATTTACCATATGTCTATCATTATTCTTCCCGCCTGCCCACTACGTACGAGATCAATTGCTTCGTTAACCTGATCTAGTTTTATACGGTGGGTAATAATATCGTCGATTTTGAGTATCCCTGCCTTATGTAACTTTATGTACCTTGGAATATCCTTGCTTGGTGAAAACTTCCCTCCTTGGGTTGCCTTGATCATTTTACCCTCACCGCCAAACAAATGATGTGCATTTTTAATCTCAATGTCCTCACCTGGTTTTGGCTGACCAACCAAAATATATCTTCCTTTACCAGAAAGAAGCGGGATGGTGTCTTCTAGGCTTTGCTTGTTGCCAGACGTATCAATAATCACATCAACATCCTTAATCCCAAACTTTTCAAAAATCTTGTCTTTAATACTGTCTTTTTTACAGTTAATAAAAAAATGTGCACCAAGTGATTCAGCTGACTCCTTTTTATTGTCGTAGATATCGACAGAGATGATTGGGTAGGCACTCGCGAGTGTTGCTGCGCGTACCAGATTGAGGCCAAGTCCACCTGCACCAATAACCATCACACTCTCACCAAACTTTACTTCTGCCTCGTCGTTGATTGTACCGAGCGCCGTAGAAAGGCCACACCCGAGAAGTGCACAAAGTTCGTTTGGTGTGTCCTGGGGAACTGGGGTAATTCTATTCTCAGATACAATCGAGTACTCACTAAACGTCGTGACTTTGCCACTCTTGATTACCTTGTCTTTGTAAGTGTAGCTCGGAAAGTCTGCTTCGATACCGTCGCCTTGCCTCCAGTGCATTACTACTTTATCGCCAATTTTAACCTTGGTAACCCCAGGGCCAATTTTCTCCACGATACCTGCACCCTCATGCCCTAAAAGATGCGGAACGTATGCTGCATTGTTTTTGTTACCTGCAATCTCCTGAAGCTGCGCCCCACAAATACCACTCACTAACACTTTTACCAAAACCTGTCCAAAAACAAGGTCTGTTAGCCCCACTTCACCGACCACAAGAGGCCCATTTATTGTCTCAAGAATAGCTGCTTTCATTCGGGCATCTTACCATAAAAAACTTTTTAGATAAATGGTATACTTGCCCCATTGGAGACGCAATCATCCAAGAACAAACAGTTCAACAAAAAACCTACCATGTCTAGCATCTTACTTTATCACCACCTCGGCCTCGGCGATCATTTTATGTGCCATGGCATCGTGCGCGAGTATTGCAAAAAATACGACACGGTAGGCCTCTTTTGTTACCCTCATAATTATCCAACGGTGTCATTTATGTATCGAGACATACCCAATCTCACAATCATTCAAGGTGACGATACTGCAGCAAAAAAACTCCTCGATCAAAGTAGCCCCTATGCCGAGGGAGTACAGTACAATCAAATAAAAATTTTAGGATTCCAATACCTTGATAGGACAAGTGGTGTTCCTCTCGAATGGCAATTTTACCAACTCGCGGGTGTCCCTATCGAGAAAAAATGGAGTAGCTTTTTTATTAAAAGAGATCTCGACAAGGAACAAGCGCTTTTTGAAAAAATTGCCCCAAGGGGAGATTACGCATTCGTCCACGATGACGTTCCCCGTAAGTACACCATTAACAAAGATTTAATTGGTAAAGATTGTGAAATCTTTACCCCAAGAAGAGAATTCGCCGATAATATCATCGACCTTTGTACCGTCATCGAAAACGCAAAGGAGATTCATGTTATCGATTCCTCGTTTATGTTTCTCATTGACTGTCTCCCGTACCACAACCCCAACCAAAAACTCTACATCCACCGATACGCTCGTGATAACAACGAATGGCAACTGCCTATTCTTAAAAAAGACTGGTACATTTTCATTCAACCACACAACAAGTGGGAGCCGGTAAAAGATATACTTCAGTGGGCATCAGATATCCCGCTGCCATGGACAGACAACACGTTTACCAAACGAGTTGCTCGTAAGATTTTTATGAAAATGAATTGGAGCATGATGCGCCCTAAACACCCCAACCTTAAAGCGCTTATACAGCGACATGTTCCTGGCAAATCATTTATCTCAATCTCGGATAAAAATAATGACAACGGCTACATGTCTGCGGCACGAGAGACGGGGGCAACGGTGGCATATTCAAGCACTCTAGAAAAAGCACCTGCTACCGATATCGTATTCTGCGCTGATGCATTTTCTGAACGTAAAAACCCGCGTGCGTTTCTCAAAAAATTACGTAGCATAACCAACGAGATACTCATTATTCATGTAACAAATGTTACCTCTGATTACCTTGAGTCGATGCTGAGCGAATCCGGATTTGAAACACGGGAAAAACACTTGTTTCCTTCTGAGGTATGCTTTGTCTGCCGAGTAACTCCGATGCAATAAACGCACCATGTCCACAACCAATACACTAGACACAAAAAGCTCTCACATACTCTTGTACTACCCATTCGGGATGGGAGACCATATCATCTGCCAAGGTATCGTCAGAGAATATGCTAAGCGCTATGGCCACGTCACTATTTTTGCCAGAGGTCACAACTATCCATCCGTGGTATTTATGTATCGAGACCTACCAAACCTGACCGTTTTCCATATAGACAAAGTACCCCTCGAAGTCGCCGAGTGCTCGGTAACTCTTAATACGCCCGAACAACAGAAACTGGTTTTTGATCTCGTTAAAATCATCGGTCACAACTATTTAACCTGGGGGAAAGATAGTATCCAATTTGAAAAACAACTTTATGGTATTGCGGGCATCCCCCTTTTAAAAAAATGGGAAAATTTTTTTGTCACACGAGATCTTGAAAAAGAACACGCCCTCTTTGAGAGCGTAGCCCCAAAAGGAGACTATGCTTTTGTACATGAAGATCCCGAGAGGAAGTATTTTATCAAGAAAAATTTGATCAATAAAAACTACGCAATATTAACGCCAGATAAAAACCTCACGGCTAATATTTTTGACTATTGCACCGCTATTGAACGGGCGGAGGAGATTCATGTCATCGATTCCTCGTTTATGTTCTTGATTGACTGCCTCCCTTATGAAAATCCCAATCAAAAATTATTTGTCCACCGATACGCACGAGATAACAACGAAAACCTTCTGCCCATCCTTAAAAAAGACTGGACTATCCTCGTAGAAAGGCGCGATACCTGGGAACCAATAAAAGACATTCTTTCGTCCTTACATACCTATAGTCTGCCGCCAGTATTATCGAAATTCTTTTTCAGGATGGCGCGTAAAATATTCTGGATAATGAACTGGAATATGACGAGACCGAAACGACCAGATGTGCAAGCACTCATTCAGCGCTATGTGCCCGGAAGGTCATTTGCTGAAATTATTGCGACGAACGACTCTTATCTATCGCTTGCCAAAAAGCTAGAGGCAACCTCAACTATTACCGTAGACCTGTTATATCCCAAAAACAACTCGGCGGATGTTGTATTCTGCTCAAGAATGCTACCTGAAATATCTGACCCCTTCGAACTCTTCTCTGTACTACACTCG
>Ga0209541_10004005_pt1 | contig 26490 bp, 32 predicted proteins | sample RifCSPlowO2_01_FD_184027 | JGI IMG/M metagenome (GOLD analysis project Ga0209541, IMG submission 184027) | Groundwater microbial communities from Rifle, Colorado - Rifle CSP2_plank lowO2_0.1 (SPAdes) (version 2) | ecosystem: Environmental > Aquatic > Deep subsurface > Groundwater | place... | reverse complement strand
CCCCGCTGAGCGGGGTTGACATATACCCCCCAGGGGTATATACTATAAATATATATGAATTCAAATAGGGATGTCAAGAGCGATGCTCAAAGAAGAATTAATATTATCAAAGGACAGCTTGACGGCCTGCAAAGAATGATTGATCAAGATGAATATTGCATAGATTTGCTCAACCAAAGTTTGGCTATTCAAAATTCCATCAAAAGCCTTGATAGTCTTTTGCTTAAGAAACACTTAAAAACACACGTTGCCGATCAATTTCAAAATCAAAAGAACAAAGCAACAGAAGAACTGTTAAAATTATTTAAGAGAGTTCATCAATAGATATATGGAATTAATGTATACCTGTCCCATGGATCCGGATATAATACGTGAACAACCCGGTATTTGTCCCAAATGCGGAATGAAGCTTGTCCCGATGAATTCAAGCCATGAGGAAGGACGCGAAGACCACAGTTCAATGGAAAAAGATTTCAGAAAGCGTTTCTTTATCTCCCTGCCTGCAGTTTTACTGACCATGCTGCTTTCCCCCAATATCCAAAAATGGCTGCATTTTAATCTGAATTTTTCAGGCATTCAAGTCCTACTTTTTGTTTTGGGCACTTTTATTTTCTTTTTTGGCGGAATACCTTTTTTCAAAGCTGCAAAAGGTGAATTATTCAGTAAAAATCCGGGAATGATGACTCTGGTAGCTTTTGCAATCACAGCGGGCTATACTTTTTCGGTTGCAGCAACTTTCCTCTTCCCCAAAGAATCTTTATATTGGGAAATATCTACTCTTATTTCTGTTTTTCTGCTAGGACATTGGCTGGAAATGAGAGCTGTCAGAGGAGCAACAGGCGCGCTGTCTGAATTAGCCAAGCTTATTCCCCCATCCGCTCATCTTCTTCAAAACGGAAATATTACGGATGTTAAAACCAGTCAATTGGTGATGGGCAACAAAGTTTTAGTCAAGCCGGGAGAAAAAATTCCGGTTGACGGAGCAGTAATAGATGGCGAAAGTTCTGTTAATGAATCTATGGTCACCGGAGAATCAAGGCCTATCACTAAGAAAAAAGGCGATAAAGTAATTGGCGGCACTATCAATCAGGATGGAGCCTTAACGATTGAAGTTTCCAAAACCGGGGCTGATACGGCAATTTCCCAAATTATGAAGTTAATCCGGGAAGCCCAAAGTTCAAAACCCAATGTTCAGCATCTGGCTGACCGAGCGGCCAGTGTCTTATTTTTCGTAGCGATTATTGCCGGAACTATTTCATTTGTTACCTGGGCATTTATTTTGCCTGAGGGTATTGTTTTTGCGGCAACTGTGGCAGTTGCGGCAATTGTGGTTGCTTGTCCCCATGCGTTAGGTCTTGCCATACCCACAGTCACTACGATTACTTCTACTCTTGGGGCAAAAAATGGTATTTTAATCAAAGATATGAAGGGTTTGGAAATTGCCAGAAAAATCAGTTATGTGGTATTTGATAAAACAGGAACACTGACAAAAGGAGAATTTGGAGTAGTAGACGTAATGATGAATCAAGAATCAAAAATCAAGAATCAAGAATTATTAAAATTAGCAGCGGCAGTTGAATTAAACTCACAACATTCTATAGCAAAAGGGATTGTTCAAGACGCAAAAAACAAAGGACTAAAAATTTCAACCGTTAAGAAATTCAAGTCTTATCCAGGACGTGGAGCAGAAGGGATTGTCGATAATAGGTTTGTTATTGTAGGAAACATAACTTTAATGAAAGACCTAAGGATACATGATTCAAAATTCATAATTCCTGACTCAAAAATCAAAGCCGCTACGCCGGTCTATGTTGCCATAAATAATAAATTAACCGGAATAATTCTCCTTGCGGACATCATCAGAGAGGAATCAAAAACAGTTGTCAAAAGACTGCATGATATGGGAATAAAAATAGCCATGCTTACAGGAGACACCCCTGATGTGGCCAATGAAACAGGAAAACAACTCAATATGGACACTGTTTTTGCTCAAGTATTACCAAAAGATAAAGTTAATAAAATTAAACAATTGCAGCAGGATGGAAATATCGTCGCTATGGTTGGAGACGGCGTTAATGATGCCCCATCCCTTACCCAAGCGCATGTCGGAATTGCAATAGGCGCAGGAACAGATGTTGCAGTTGAATCGGCAGACATAGTCTTAATGAAAAATGACCCGATGGATGTAGTTAAGGCAATTTCTTTAAGCCGCAAAACCAATACGAAAATGGTGCAAAATCTTATTTGGGCAACAGGATATAATACCTTTGCCGTTCCAATAGCGGCAGGAATACTTTACCCATCATTTGGCATCCTACTCCGACCAGAATGGGCAGCATTATTAATGAGCGCATCGTCAATTATTGTTGTTTTCAATGCTTTACTCTTAAGAAGAACTAAGCTTGATTGAACGAAACCCGCCTACATTAAAATTGCGGCGAGGCAAGGGAGGTGATTTATTATGTTTGGATTTTCATTTTCACAAAAAGTTACTGATCCGGTTTGCAAAATGAAACTGGATAAAAAAACTGAGTTTTCTTCAGAATTTGGAGGCACAAAATATTCTTTCTGTTCAGAAAACTGCAAAGATCAGTTTAATGCAGGAGCAAAAAATTACATTGACAAAAAGGAAAACGTTCCTGCCAAAAAATCTTGTTGCGGTTAAAATAAGAATTTACAGCTTGTCGATTTCGGAAGACAGTTCTTTATTTCTGACTGCCATCTGGACATCGTCTTGAACAAATTTAACAATTCCATTCTTATCAACAATTACATAGCTATGTCCCGGAAACTGTCCCTTGTGCATTGATGAGGGAAGAGTTAGGACTCCATATTTTGCTGAAACTTGTCTATTGCTGTCAAAAAGCACTGTTGCCTGAGCCAGTTCCGGCATTTTATCTAAAGCGGATTTCCAGTCATTTTTGGGATCAGCCGTAATGCTCAAAAGAACCGCCTTTTTGCCTAATTCCGCGTCTTTGCCAAAAGCAACAATCTGATTCCAGCAAGACGGATAACACATTAAACCTTCATTGAAAAACAAAATTACGCTATTGCCTTTCAAGCTACTTAAAGTAATTTTATCTCCGTCATATGTTTCCAATGTAAAATCAGGAGCTATTGTGCCAATTAAGCTATTAAAAACTGCTGCATTCGCGCCGGGAGCTGCTCCCCCATGCATGCTTGCCATAGAATCATCTTGTGATTCTTGAACCGCAGGAGAAACTTGTTGATTTACAGAAACCGAGTCTTCTTTTTTATCCATGCTTAATTTGATATTGTAATTACTAAGAATGACTATCAGCGCAATTATTCCCGTACCCAAAGTTACTAAAGTTCCAGTTTTCTTCATTTCAAATCACCCCCCTTCGCCCTCCGTAGCTTTATGCGAAGGAGGGTTTCGCACCTAAATACTATTTTACCGAATTCCTTATTTAGGATCGGGCTTCGGAGGGACAAGCCCCCTTTTCTTTAGAGACCTAAATTTTTTAATTGCAAAATAAGTAATAAATAGCGCTATGCCGACAAAAATCAAAGCCCAAACAACTTCGGGAACTAATGTGGCAAAACCACTTATAAGTTTGATGAATTTTGTCAGATAAATATTTAGCATTACTTGATATTGAGAATGCGATGTGAGCTGTTCTGTTTTTGCAAAATAGATAATAATTATTCCTAAAATTAGAAACGTTAAGCCCGACAGGAGATTAGCAAAAGTAATGTGAATTTTTTGACCCAAAATGTTGTAGGATAAACTTTTCCGAAAAGCGAAAAACTTTTTGGTAAAATCAATTTTATCCAAAAATGAAGCAATAATAAACAAAGGCAAAACCATTCCTAATACATAAGCAAGGGTATAAATGCCTCCCAAGATAAACGATCCCGGAAGTGCCGATAGAGTTAAAACTCCTGCCAGAACCGGCGCGCAGCAAGTGGTAGCGATTGCAGAAAATATACCTAAAATATAAACTGAGATAAAATCCTCTTTTGGAAGTTTCGGATGAACTCTGAAAGGCAGAGAAAATTGCTGCCCCAGCAATAAACTTAATCCCAAAAAGACTAAAAATATCCCTCCGATAAGAAAAACTGTGTCGTGATACTGACTGAAGATTTGAGTAAACAGAGCTACTCCCAGACCAAGGGGAAGAAAAATAGATAAAATACCAAGAAAGTAAACAAAAGTCATTAAAAAAACTGTAGTTTTTTGTTTGAAAATGGAGGCAAAATAAGTTGGCAGTAAAACTGTAATGCAGCAGGGCGCAAAAAGCGCTGCAATTCCTGCGAGAAACGAAGCTACAAATGATGCGCTAATTAAAAGATCCATAAATTATATATTGTTATTTTAAGGCAATAGAAAACCACCTTGATAATTCGGTATCCACCACGGGATAAAAACATAGAGAGTAAAAAGCACTGTAATTAATGCGGAAAGCAGCATGAAGAGTATTATGCCCCATATCTTATCTCCGGTTGATGAAAAACCTTTTTGATGGCAGGTCCTTTTATTTTCAATATATGCATATATCACAAAGGCAAAGGCGATAAGTGCCGGAATAAGAAAGGTTTTATTGCGCCCTTCATCGGACAAAAGCAGCAGCCACCCTGATGAAATTAAAAGTCCAATAGCTGCGCCGCACATTACGGTACATATACCAAGCTGCGCAAGTATCTGCACTATTCCCTGCTTAAAAAACTCTCTCATATTAGTTAAATTTTAGATGCTCCATTTAAAACTTCTTTCGGGAATTCCGCCAACATTCTTTATCTTCAATTCAATAGACTTAGGCTTAGGCAGAATGGGTTTAAATTTTAAAACTCCCTTGCGGTGATGCCCTTCCGGACCATCCCCCTCCCACGCTATTGGTCTATATATTTCCCCCTGATCATCAACAAGTTCGGATACGCCAATCAAATCAGCATCCAATACTCCGGAGTGAGTGTCCAACACTATTTCAAAATCCAAGGTCGATGAACCCGCTTCGCCCGCAAAGCGAGGCGAGTTATCTGTTAAATTTAATTGAGTAATTGCAACAGTAACCGAACCCTCTGTATTTTCTTTTGCTTTCAAGTTATTGCTACTACTTGGACTTGGATTAAGCGCCTTATTGGAATTGCCTGTACTTTTTGAATTTATGCTGATAGAAAAACTTTTCATAAGTATAATCACCAAAATTATCAGAAATAAACCGATAAAAATTATTGCAATTTTTTTCACAATTATTGTTTGGAAAATTTTATTATTTTGCTACCAGTATAGATAATTCCTAGGAAATTAAAGAATAAACCGAGCCAAAAGAATTGAATTTGATATTGGCCTATGAAGGTAATTATTCCCGTTACCCCAAGAATAGGCAAAATGTTGGTTAGATAATGAGCACAGCAGGAAATCATGGCCGTAGCAGAAGTTGCGCCGGTTGTAACCAGAACTCCCCCTGCAAAAGCCTTCTGCTTAACGATGCCTTTAAGATAACTGTAAAGACCAAATTGAATTCCAAATCCCAAAGCAAGACTGACAACATAAAACCAAAATTGGAAAAATTGTCCCTGCGCAAATCTCCACCCTGAGACCAGAGTTAAGACCAAAAAATATACAGTTAAAATGACTAGAAATGCCATGATTCCTTTAGCTACTGATTTCCCCAAAATGTTTGGATATAAAAAACAAGCTTGTTGTTTCATAATTAAGCTTTTTTTTCATGATTTATCAGCACTTTTAAGATTTTGATTGTCGGCAAAAAGGCAGGGGTGTTTTTAAGGTAATCTTTATACTGAGGATATTTTTGCAAGACTTCCCCTTCTTCCTTTCGGGCTAATCTTATATACATAATAGTTAAAATCGGCGCCATAATTAGGGCAAGTAAAGTTGGCCATTGCATTAAAAATCCTAAAATAATAATTATAAAACCAGCATATTGCGGATGCCTGATATATTTGTAAGGGCCCGTTTTTGCAATGACATGTTGCTTTGTGGCTTGAAAGAGCACTTTCCAAGATACGCTAATTAAGATTAATCCCCCAACAATTAAGACATAGCTTAAAATGTGCAGAATGCTAAAATGCGGATCAGCTGTATTTCCCAATAAATCTTCCCACAAATGTCCCGAGTTATGAGAAAAGTTAATTTGCGGAAATCTATTTCCCAACCAAGACGAAAGCAAGTATATTGTTAATGGAAAACCATACATTTCTGTAAAAAGAGCGATAATAAAAGCAGAAAAAGCACCAAATGACCGCCAATCAATCTTATTTTTAGGCTTGAAAGCGTCGTAAACAAACCAAAGAAATAGTCCGCTTATTATTACTACTACAAACCAGTTTCCATACGCGTATTCCATACTTTAATGCTTTTTGTGATCTTTCATCATAAAAATCATCATTAACGGACAGATTAGGAAAGCTGCGAAAGGTAAAATTGAGAAAAGACTATTGCTTTTAAAAATAAGCATTATTGCCAATATAGCTGCCACCCCCGCCCAGACTTGCCACATTGTTAAGCATTTTTTCATTTCAAATCACCTCCTCATGTATTAATCTATATTTTTTTACTGATTTTATAAAGAACAAAAATAAGAACCGCGACGAAAGCAAGGTTAAGAATCAAATTTCCTCCAACATATTGATTTACAAAACTGCTCGTATCAGTAATCATTTTTGTAAATCCCGATACGTCCCCCATCCCCAAGCGGCCAATTGCTTTAAAATAAAGGATCATCAGTCCCGTAAAAGCAAAAATAATGCTTGCAACAAAACTGCTCAAAATTACAATTCTTTTCTTGCCTAAAAACATAAAACTAAACAATGACTTTCTTAAAAACGCAAATTTATCCATTTTTCCGGAAAGGAATACTGCGATGAAAAGAAGAGGCATGACCATTCCCAAAACATACGTTCCGCCAATTGATAGGGCTCCAAAGAAGTTTGGCGAAAGGAATGTTAAAGTTAAGATGCCGATAAGAACCGGCGCACAGCAAGCAGAGGTAATTCCCGAAAAAATTCCCAGAGTAAAAACCGAAAGCACATCGGTTTTTTGCGTGTTACGTCCGGGCAGACTTGGCATTGGCAATTTTATCCCCAAAAAAGTAATCGCAGCCGAGACAAGCATGACAATCCCGCCTAAAAGATAAATACTGTCATGATAGACAAAAAGAGCTTTGGACAACGCTGCCACTCCCAAAACTGCCGGCAACATGATTACAAAAATACCCAATCCGAAAACTAAGGTCATCAAAACCACTTTTTCTTTTTCTTTGAATACGCTACCTAAATAAGCCGGCAATAAAAATGAGATGCAGCATGGAGCAAAAAGAGCAACTATTCCCGCAACGAATGCGGCAATTAAAGAGGTTTGAAATAATACTTGTTCCATTATGTCCCGCAACCCCCCTGCTGAACATTTAAGCCCGGCACACCTTGAACAGCCTGATGTACCTGCTGTGCTCCTTGCGCTGAAGAATATTGAGAACCCAAAGCAACTTTGGCATCAACTTTATCCCAACTGACATTTTGCTGATTGAAATATGCGGCAAGCTCTACGTACTGCTGTGGAAACCAAAACGAATTAAGCCTCAGAAGGTCGCGATAAATTTCTTTCTCCCCTACCCCCTGGGCAACAGCCAACTCTATGTACCCTAAGGCTGCCATCCCATGATTACAGTCAGGAAATTCGGTTGAATTGCCGCAACACGGACGATAAACAGTCAGGGCAATTTTCTTAACTAATTCTTGTTGTTCCGAGGTAAGCTTTATGATCTCCCTAGATGAATAAAGTTCGCTTGTTGGCTTGGATCCCAAAGTCCATCCGCCTGTAGATGCAAAACCCATCACGTCTCCCTTACCGTATGTTTTCATTGATCCTTCTTCTAAGATTTTACTCTTATTAACCAGTCCCAACGCCCACAACGTATTTACCATAAAACGGGAGTTGGATTCATTTATTGTCATTGAATCATTTGAAGTACTCATCATGTGCGCCGCCATTTCTTTTTTTGCAATAGGGTCCTGCGCGAATAACTCCTCGTATTTTGTCTTATCTATAGCTCCCGATTCCAGCAATTGCTTCCCGATATCATTCCATTTCACAGCTAATCTATATCCTTTTTGGGGTATTACTTTTTGCTTAAGAATTTGCACCAGCTCTTCGGGATTCTTTGTTGTTTGCGCTAAAGCGGAAAGCTGCGCATTGAAGTTTTTCTTCATAATATAATACTGCACAAATCCCGTCGCCAGAATAGAATTTAACAGTAATATCATAACTAGCCAAAGCGGAATAACTTTCGCCAGCAATTTTTTTATTTTTTTCTGAAGCTTTTTTGAAATCATATTTATTTAACTACCGCTCCCGTAAGAGTAAACGTTAGCTTAGAATTTGCCTGGTCGTTTGTCTCAACGGACACAAATCTGTTTACCGCCCCCATGCCTTGGGGGCCATGAAATGCCGGATCAAAAACCACAGTTAATTTTGCTTCTTTGCCTGCTAACACTTCTCCTGTCCAAGCAGATAAGTTATCCATACCAAAGCTCGGACTGTCATTTCCGTCAATCGTAACATAGGCCTTCGTACAATGGCAAGAAGTTCTTACATTAAACAATTTAAGAGTATCTGTTCCTGTATTTTTAATCGCAAAAACTTTTGTCTTATTTCCTTTATACATCGGGATATCCCCCCAATCAAAACTTGTAGGATCAACTACGTAAGCTTTGGCATTTTGCGAAGCGGTAATTTGAGGAGCGTTAGTTGTTTTTGTCAGGAAAAATATTCCTCCGAAAAGCAACGCCACCGTTAAAACAACCGTTATAATTATAAATTTTCTGTCATTCATATTATTTATTTTTCTTAAAAACAGTCATAATCTCTTTGATGGCTTCTTCCTGCTTGCCTTTTCTGATAGAGTCAAGAGCGCATGTTCTAAGATGATTTTCCAAAACAACGCCTTCTGTTTCCGAAATTGCGCTTCCAACTGCCTGCATCTGATGCAAGACATCAATGCAATAACAGTCTTCTTCAATCATCCGAATAACTTTATTTAGATGTCCCCGCGCTATCTTAAGACGGTGAAGAATTCTTTCCTGCGTGTCTTTAGGTCTGTATGCCATATTTTATTCTTTTTGAGGATATCCCCCCTATGGGGATAGATATTAAATCATAATCCATCTCTTGTCAAGTAGATTTTTGAATAGGAAAAAACTATTTTTTATTTATTTGCTTCCATAACCAAATTCCCAAAAGAATTAGGTCGATTAAAATAATCAGCCAAAAGATGAACATACTAATCCCCAAACCGGAATTCATCATATAATACCCGCTTCCCCAATTTCCGAAATTCATCACTCCAAATCACCTCCTCTAAATGCTAAGATTCTTCCGAAGCTGTTTTGTCCAAGAAAATTTCTCTGTCATTTTCAGATTTTGGCATTAAACTTTCAATAATATGAAAATATTTTATAGGATTGTGTATTAAATACAAAGAAATATTGGTTTTTAAATACCAATTGTAAAGAGATATCGTACCAAACCCAAAAATTTTTCCAAAAAATCCCTGTTCTATTTTTACCGATCTCATCTGCGATAATTGATGCTTCTCTTGATTTTTCCAGATAATGCCTCTCCAGTGCATAACTGCATGAGGCCAAATTTCGTAATATTCAGTTATCCATTTCATAACAACATAAATAGTCAAAGCGATTTTTAGAAAAACCAGAACCAAAAAAAAGGACAAATTGTATGATAATATTATATTATTTAATACTTCGGGAATAAATTTATTTGAAACCGAAGAAAAATACAATGCCGCCATAATTACAGCCATCATGTCCAGCAGAATAAGTTTAAGCACCAAAAAAAATATGCTTTGCCTTATATTTATGTGGGTAACATAAACTTTTTCGTTCTTATTGTTAATCTGTGCCATAGTTAATTGCGCTTTTTAGATGCTTTACCCGACTTACAGGCTGTAATTTGCGGCAAGATAAATCTATCCAAACCATACCATCCTGCAGTTTTCCATGCTAACATTATGAAAATTTCAAGAAGTAATAACTCCGGATTTGTACTAACAGTTCCTGCGAAAAGATAATTTATATTCATAAATGCTCCGAAAAATGCTGCAATTCCTGTAACTGCGCCCAAAATTAAAGCAATCCCTACAAAAAACTCCCCAAAGGAAACCACATAGGAAAAAATCTCGGAATTAGGCAGAGCTATTGTTTCTATGAAGTACGCATACCATCCTTGCACATCCGGATGCGCGCCTGTTGTTTTGGTCAATGATTTAGTTAAAAAACCGGATACGGCTACTCCCGCTTTGTCCCCTGCCCACACGGGATTTATTACCTTGTCCCATCCCGCAGTAAGCCACGTCCATCCAACATAAATTCTCACAAAAAACCATAGCCAGGAAAGTTTAGTGTTTGAAAAAAGAAAACTGGATATTTTTTCCATAAAATTATTGACTATTCACCATACTTAGTATTCCCTAAAAAGAATAGATTGTCAAGAAAATGTCCGAATTGCGTCAAGCCATCGTTACAATTGTCAGCTAAAATATTTTTATATGAATAACGAAGATAGGGAATATTTAAGATTTGCAGCAAAGACGCGGCCGAGTACCGAAGTTTTTGAAAGAATGGTGCAGATTTTAACAAGTATAGGTAAAAACACAGACCAGTTGAGAACCACAATGGATACTGCCCTACTGGAAGCTTCCGAACCTATCCAAGTTTAATGTTTCTTATTAATGAATATTTTCCTTTAAGATGATATCATTAACTTTCTTTTTGCAAAGTCGAGCAAATGTCGAAAGGCTAAATGTTCTATGGTAACTACAGAAAGCAGGATAGTCACGAGATCGAACAGGATGCTGAATCCATTCAACAAGGGAACATTAATTCTTCGTGAAGATGGCACCCATGTTCCGACTTGCAAAGGCTTACTTCATTCGCCGGAAACAAAATTGATTATAGCTTCCGCGAATTCAGGACCTAAAGAAAAATCACAGGTTGTTAAACAAAGCTCTGTTTACGAAAGGATATTGCCTTTTGTCGTACGGGGATTAGCAGTTTGGGAAATACTCCTCATCACGGAGCCAATCCTTAATAGAGAACAGATAAGAAATGCTGTTTACAGAAGCAGAAAGGATCGTCCGGAATGGCACAGAATTCCTGAGGATTATTTCAGTCCTGAAAAAGAGTCTATCAGAAGATCTAAAGGAACGATTATCGGTTTGCGAAAGAGATCGGACAAGCAATCTTTAACAGATAGTAAAAACACTATTGCTAATGAGGAAAAAAGCAAAGCGCTTATTCTGGAATTTTGGAAAGCAAATTTATTCCCTACGGATGCTTCAAATTGGCTTAGCCTTCACGCTCTTTATCAACACTATCAAAGAACATTACCTGAAAATGTCTCTGATAAGCTCCGACTTGAAGTATTTCTTGCAGCATTGTCGCTTGCCGAATCGGAATTGAATCCTGCTCTGTTAAATAAATACAGGGAATTAATAGATAAAATTGCTTCCGCAGGCTTTACGCATAAATTATCTTCCGAGGAACAATTCATAAAAAGCAAGGTATGTAACACATGGCTGTACGACGGAGAAGATAATATTGGTTTGTTTTATTATAATAAATACGGAGACAAGTCATACGTATTGGAAGGAGAATACGAGGACAGAAAGTCACCATATGCGACTTCTGAATCTTTACGAAAAAGAAAAGCTTTTAGACAAATGAATGGAGATACAAAGAACACAATTAATAACAATTAAAAGTAATCTTCGGAATTATGACTATTTTGCCATTTTATTTAACCACTGAATAATTTAGATAAGCGTAAGCTGCCAAGATTGTTACCGCAACAACAAAAAGCAATACTGCGATAAATCCGTTTTTTGTCAGAGTAATTGAGTCTTTTTTTGAATTCGCCATTTATATCACCACCTTCGTTAGAAACTGTTTCCAAATTTAATTTGGAATTACAGTTTCTTACGTCCGCCCGTACTCGCTCTTTGAGCCGCGCTACGAATAGCAGCATAAGGCGAAAAGTAAGAGTTGGCGGATCGCATACCTATTCTAGTTTATATTCAAATATTTATCTCTGTCAATAACTTATAGCAATTCTTTCTTAGATTTGAGGAAAAAATATCCGACTGTTCCGAATGTAATAACCGGAGAGAGCCATGCGGGAATATGATATCCAAAGCTATCCAAAACCATAATTGCCCCTAAGAATAATATTGAATACATTGCGCCGTTTTTCAAATATTTATACTTCTTGATTCTTTCAATATTGCTCACCGTTAATTTTCTTAAAACCAATGCCCCCAAACCATTTCCCAGGAGAATCAAAGGAATCGAAAATGTAAAAGCAAATGCGCCTATTACTCCGTCTATCGAAAACGTTGAGTCTAAAACTTCCAGGTAGGCAATTTTACTTATGTCCGACATATTCCCGGAAATCAATCTTCTCTCCTGTTCTTCGGCGAACTGCCTGAATCCATGAATAATAAAAAATGCCGTAGATCCTACAACTGCCGCGAATGCAAGCATAGGGTCACTTTGTAAAGCAAGCCACACAATTACGGTAAGCAAAACCGAGACAACAGCAAAAAACCATGCTCCCTGAGCATGAAAGAATCTTTCTCCGCGTAATCCGTAATTTTTTGGCTCCAAGAATAGCCAATTGAAAAATAAGAAAACAAGAAAAACTCCCCCAGCCAAAAGAAGCAAAGGGGATGTTGCCTCAATCGCCTGCTCAATTTTGGGATCCTGCGAAAATGCTGCAAAGAACACACTAATTATGCCGAGCTGCGGATTCGCAATCCAAACAATCAGAAGAGGCAATAATCCACGCACTACGAAAACAGCGAAGATAAAGCCCCACAGAAGAAACCAGCGCCTGGCTTTCTGGCTCATGCCTCTTAACACTTCCGCATTAATAATCGCGTTATCAACGCTGGTGATAACTTCAAAAAGCGAAAGTCCGAAAATCGTTAAAATAATGAATCCAAAATCCATAAGTTATATTGTACCAAAAATTTACCCTGCGTTATAATACGCCCTTTATGATAAATGTCGAAGCGGAAAAACAGAAATTGTTTCAAAAAAACCCGGAAATCCTGTTAGATTTGTTGATAAAATTATCTATGAAGAATTACACAAAATCGTCCCCGACAGTTATAAGTAAATCACATTTGTAAATATTTTCTATAAAAATTCAGGCTTCGTTCTACTGCTTCATCCCAGCCAGGCGATAGATTATGGTCAGCCTGAGGATAAGTAAAATACATTACATCTTTTTCCAATTTTTTCAAATCGGAAACAAGTTGATCCGACCATTTTAGAGCCACTGCGTTATCCGCTATTCCCTGGTGAATTTCAATCGGGGCATTGATCCATGAATAAAAATTACTGGCTGAATATTGCTCTATATCATAATCTTTTTCAAAATTTGCAACGATTTTTCTTAGCGCTTTCCCATGATCGTCAAATTCATCGGTAAAATATAAGATTGAGTATGGAAATGGCTTGGAAACAGGCGCCCAAAGAACTGTCGGATAGTTCTTGCCTGTTATTTCTAAAACAGATAAGGCAATCTGTCCCCCATTACTATGTCCCCAAATTCCGACTTTCGCGGAATCGGCTTTTATTCTCCCCGAATAACTGGCTTCCAAACCGGAATTCAAATTTTCCAAAGACGACAAAAGGGTAAGCGCTGTTGTGTAAGTTTGGAATCTTTCCTCCATTGAATTTTGCGAGGGATTATCGGATACACCATATCCTAAAAAATCCGGAGCTAAAGTTATAAAATTATTCTGGGCGAAAACTTCCCCCGCTCTTTTTGTGCCGGTTCCGGTTGCGTAAGTTTCCATCGGAACAAATCCCCGCAACATTACAATAACGGAATAAATACCTTCTTTCTTCGGAACATTTATCAGTCCGCTTACTTTTTTCTCTCTGTTTTTCCCATTTATAACATCTCTAATCGTATAGTAAAACATTTGGGAAATATGATTTTCTTTCTCTTCCAAAGCAGTACCCAGCGTAATTTGCGAAGATTTAAATTTACTCTTTTTTAGGTTTTCAAAAGTATATTTAAGCAGAGGCTTCTCTTTCACTTTTTCTCTCTGAGTAAAATCACGCTTTAAAAAAGTGAACATTCCCAAGATTGCGGCAAGAAGAAGAATCCCAATTCCCAATTTCCTCATGAAACCATTTTATTTCTTAGTTCCGATAATTACAACCACAGAAGATGAGGAGTCGTCTGGCAAAATCTCTGCTTCGCCCACCGTAAATGAATTACTCAAAACGCTTTTAAGTTTGGCTATAAAATCTTTATCAACTTCTGCTTTTGCTTTTATAACAGTCTGCGTATAATCAGAATTGTCCGCGTTGCCGATTGATGAAATCGTAAAACCCTCTTCCTTCAAACTGCTTTCCTGCTTTGATGCTTCCCCGCTGACCCCGCTTCCATTCTGTATCTCAATTTCATACTTGATCAAATCTACTACCTTTGTGGGTTGCGGAGCAGCGGTCGGAGAAGGAACAGGCGTTGTTACATTGACCTTATCTTTAATATTTATCCCATATTTGTAAAGAAAAACTCCCACCAGCAAAAGTATTACCATGGCAAAAATGAGAAGTATGGGCCACATATAATTCTTCTTTTGAGAATCATCCGTAACGAGCAATTCTTCTTCAGCCATTTTTTCTTTAAAATCAGTTAAAGGATTTTCTGCAGGGGATTCTGCGGGCATTTCCGAACTAGCTGCTTGCGAAACTGCCTGTTCAATTACAATTGTTTCCGTTACGGTATCCGAAACGACCACGGGCTTCTGCTGGTCTAACTTTTTATCACCCTGTGCTTCCTTGTCCGCCGAAACTTTAGTGAAGGCGGGAGTTTTTTCAGCGCTTGCGGTTTTTTTATGGACAGCCATCTTTAAATTTCCTTACGTTTATTATAATAATGTCTATCGCTCAATAAGTCAAATCTGCCTTAATGGAATAATTTTCCTTTGTATTTTTGTAAAAATAATGGGAATTGGGAATGAAGGGGCTTTGGAAAGCTACCAAATTTAAACCATCCGATTTCCTGATGTTTCTGCGGAATTCCATTTTTCACCTTTTTCCTGTCAACTAAAACTTTAAAATCTAATACAATCCAATGAGTTTTGTTTCCTCCCTCGTCAATCCTGTGTACATCTCTAAAGCCTAAAAATTCCGACTTAATTATATCCGTACAATATTCTTCTTTTATTTCACGTTTAAGCGTATCTGTTATCGTTTCTTTAATCTCAATGCTTCCACCGCCTGGATCCCATGTGTCATATTCATCTCTAGATTTTTTTGATCTCTTGTTTAATAAAACATTTCCTTTCCCGTCATGGCAGAAAAATACAACCCCAACAGCAACATAATCAATCCCCTTTTCCATAATTTAAATTATTTCAAATATTTATCGAAAAAGTCGACGGAACGTTGGATGGCGGTGTTGAAATTGTTCGCAATATTGTGATCATCATCCCTGTAAACAAAAAGTTCTGACTCCTTATTTGCTGTTTTCAAATCTTTATCCAGTTTTTCCGAGAATTGGAGAGGAACGGATGTGTCTGCTCCCCCATGATGTAATTGAATCGGACCTGAAATATCTTTTAAATACGCATTGGCAGAAATAGAATTCCAAAATTCTGGATTCTCCTGCGGAGAACCAAATTGCTGAGCTAAAAGATCTCTCCATCTTCTTGCCCCCGAAGGCAAAGGAATTGGCGTAATGCTTGACCGCCTCCATCTACTAATTAAATCAGGATAAGATGCTACAACTCCCGCCCAGATCACGCCTGCTTTTATATCTTTTGAAATAACCATGCTTCTAAGCGTGATAAATCCTCCCATCGAATGTCCCCACATGCCAATTCTGTTAATATCAACGTCTCTAAATTTCTTAATAGAACTAATCGCATTGAGAATATCAATTGTATAAGCAGGAGAACCATAGCCACCAGGAGCATTCCCTTCCGAATTGCCGTGCCCGCGATAATCTGATTTCAAAACTATATAACCATTCCTTGAGAAAGCATCGGCGTATGCTATATATTTTTCCGTGGTTCTATACTCTGAAGGCACAATATATCCATGATTAAAGATAATTACAGGCCATCCCCCGCTTGGTTTTTCTCCTTGCGGAACTGTAAGAAGAGCATATATTTTTAGCCCATCTGATTTATATGAAGCAATATATTTATTGTAATTTGAACCATTTGGAAGAGTTTGTTCGAGAGTAAGATTACTGCCCGGATATTGCTGCTGACGCATATATTCAATGGAAAGAGGATAGGGGGAATCTACAACCTCTCCCCTATCTTCAAGATTATTTAAACTATTTACACTATTGGCCGTCAGTTCTCTTGGCGATTTATTATTTAAAATTGCCCGTGCTGAAAAAAAGATTATCGCGATAATAATTATTACAATAATTAATACTCTCATCATGCAATTTAAAAACAGATAATAATCGTATATAATTAACAACAATATGTCAAACAAAAAAATGATCTTAATTATTTTAGCAGTCCTGCTGATTTTGAGTCTTGTTTACATTAATTTAGCGGGAAAGAGGCAATCACAAATAACTGTAAATACTCCATCACTAGATAGTAATGAAGTAAATCAGGCTCAGAATGATATTCCCCGATTGTCAATTTTGGCAGATAATTTGGAAATTCCCTGGGCGCTGGTTTTCTTACCTGACAAAAGTATTTTATTTACAGAAAGAGCAGGACGCGTCAGAATTATCGATAATGAAGGTAATTTAAACCCTAATCTCATAGCTGTCATAAGTGACGTTAAGCATTCGGGCGAAGGCGGACTCTTGGGAATAGCAATTCATCCTGATTTTTCCGCAAACCATTTTGTTTATCTGTATTACACTTATTCCAACATTAACGACAACACCCTTAATCGGGTTGCGAGATTTGAATTTGAAAATAATAAATTACAAAAGCAAAAAATTATAGTTGATGGTATTCTAGGCGCATCCAATCACAATGGTGGCAGAATAAAATTCGGACCGGATAATTTTCTTTATATAACAACCGGGGACGCTCAGGAACCCTCTCTTGCTCAAAATATAAATTCATTGGCCGGAAAAATATTAAGAATAACAGATGAAGGCAGACCTGCTCTGGACAATCCTTTCGGAAACTTGGTTTTTAGTTTCGGGCACAGAAATCCCCAAGGTCTTGCCTGGGATAACCAAAACCAATTGTGGGAAACAGAACATGGGCCTAGTGCGCTGGATGAATTAAATATTATTGAAGCAGGGAAAAATTACGGCTGGCCAACTATTCAGGGAAATCAGAAACAAGCCGGAATGGAATCGCCGATCCTAAATAGCGGTTCCGGCACATGGGCGCCGAGCGGAACAGCTTTTTTAAATGGTTCAATATTTTTTGCCGGTCTTAGAGGAGAGGCTCTATTTGAATACAAGATAGCCGAAAAGAAACTTATCCCCCATCTTAAAGGAGAAATCGGAAGAATTAGGGAAGTTGTGGTAGGACCCGCTTCGCCGCGAGGCGAGCCGGAGAATTTGCTTTACATAACTACAAGCAATAGGGATGGCCGCGGTACTCCCGACAATACGGATGATAAAATAATCCGCATAAATCCTGCCAAACTCTAACAGCTTCATCATTCGCCAATTTCCTTAGGTTCAAAGCTAATCAACACCAGGTTCAAAGCTAATCAACACCGGGTGTTGTTTTGTATCTGAACCTAAGGATTTTATGGCTTTCGCTTTTTAGATTGCCAGATGATAAAATAAAACCTCAACCATGAAAAGCTTTTGGGAGGAAATTAAAAAGCCGATTTTGATTCAGGCGCCGATGGAAGATGTAACCGATACGGTCTTCCGGCAAATTCTTGCCAAGTGCGGTGCGCCAGATGTCTTTTTTACTGAATTCACCAACGTCGAGGGCATGTGTTCCCGCGGGAAAGTAAAGGTGGGGAAAAGATTTGTCTTTACAGAAGCCGAGCGACCAATCATAGCGCAAATTTGGGGATTGGATCCTGCGAAATTTTTGAAAACTGCAAAAATGGTGAAGGAAATGGGCTTTGACGGAATAGATGTCAACATGGGCTGTCCGGAAAAATCAGTGATTAAAAAAGGCGCATGTGCAGGATTAATTAACAATCCCCCTCTTGCAAAAGAAATTATTTTGGCAACTCGGCAGGGTGCCGGCGGATTACCTATAAGTGTCAAGACGAGAATCGGAATCAAAGATATTCAAACTGAAGAGTGGACAGGCTTTTTGCTCAAAATGGGCATTGACGCCCTTATTGTCCATGGACGTACAGTCGCAGAAATGTCTGATGTCCCCAACCATTGGGATGAAATCGGAAAAGCAGTTGAGCTAAGAAATAAAATGAAAGCTAAAACTCTAATCATCGGTAATGGAGATGTAAAAGACAGAAGCGATGCCATGGATAAGGCTAAGAAATATGGGTTGGATGGAATTATGATCGGCCGCGGAATCTTTGAAAATTTGTGGATATTTAACAAAAAAAACATTAATCCTGACGAAATATCCTACCAAGAAAAATTAAAATTATTAATTGAACACGTTACACTTTTTGACAAGACCTGGGGCAAGACAAAAAACTTTTCTCTGATGAAAAAATTTTACCGAATTTATATTTCAGGCATCCCCAACGCTAGTAGCGTCCGCGCAGAACTAATGAGAATTATGACCGCCGAAGAAACCCTCACCCTCCTCAACTCCCTCTAGATTAATTAGTAAATTTGAAGGTGGAAAGAATTTGTTGCATATTCAAATTCAGGAGATCCTCTTCAGGTTTAAAATTAGGATTTGTCCAATCAACCGGACTGGAGGTCAGATTAAAAGCAAAAACCTGATTTTTATTAACAAGGTAGTAATTAATGGAGAGGACTCCTTCAAATAGGCCGGTTTTAATATAATAAACCATATTTCCGCCAATCGTTTTTGAAGAAAATTCGACAAAAGATTTAGGGTGCATGCCACTGCCAGCAAAAATAACATCCTTAATTAAGGTTGTTTTGTAATCATCTCCTGAAACGATAGGAATAACCTTAATGGAAATATCAGGAGACGTTGATAGACGATGTTTTGTATTCGAGTTGTCCGTAAAAGAGATTGGAAATAATTCATTATCAAAAATTGCAATTGGGGAAAAATTAGGCGGATATTTAAATTCAATTCCTAATTTTGTAACCGTATATGTTTTCCAATTTGCGGTCGGATTAGGGGTAATGCTAACTTGCGCGGATTGACCACTAAATTTAAAAGTGGAGATAATTTGATCATACATATCTTTATACGAAATATCGTTCAATCCTATGCTGTAGGCACGACTGCCAACGTCCACAACGTTATTAATTATTACATCACCTAAACTTATTCCGGGTAGATCGGCAATATATGTACTGGTGTATTCCGTTGCGTTAAATCCCGATATTACTACTAATCTTTTGGCTACGGACTTGGTGGAATCGGAGGTATAAACAAATGGAATGGGACCACTAGTGGAAGAGCCGGTAATACTAATTACGCTTTGCTTGCCCCCACCCACCTGGAAATTAACTTTTCTTAATGCATCTATATTGGTTTTTGGCGCAACGATCAAGGTAGGCAACGCAAGAGAGCTTAATTGAGCAACATCCCAATCAGAAGGATACTTAAAGGTAAAAATATTTTGATTATTGTATATCTGCCAGTTGGCGGTGGGGTCGGGTGTTGGCGATGGGGTTACGGAAATCTGAGCAGCCGGTTGTGATTTAGATTTGCTAGTTCCCAATAAATATCCTCCAATTGCAATTGAGACGCCAACTGAAACGATGGCAAAACCGTACGCAATAATTTTAAGAAAGCTTAAATTATTTGAAGCTTTAGCCTCCTCCTGGCTTGGGACTGGTGGAACTTGCTGATTTTGATTATCCATCTTCAAATTGTCTCAATTTTCCGGGACGATGTCAATTTTTTCGATTTGCACTCCCTTTTCCGTATCTTTGATGTTGTAGCCGAGTTTTTTGATTTTATTGCGGACATGGTCTGCCTGAGTATAGCTCCCCTGCTTCCTTAATCCGTTACGCTCTTCAATAAGTAATTGCACTTCTGCAGGAACTACAATTTTTATTGTCTTTTTTTTCTGCTTTGCAGAATCAAAATCTAATCCCAATACTTGATCCATTTTTAGTAAGCTCTCTGCCTTGGCAGAGTCCGGCTGATCAGATTTAATCATTTCCCAAACCACGGACAAAGCTTTGGCCGTATTTAAATCATCATTAATCGCTTCCAAGAATTTTTCCTCATATTCCCGCCCGACTTCGCCTGCGAGCGAACTCGCTGGCGGGCGGGCTGCTCGCCTTTCATTAAATCTAAGTTTCGCCACTTCTTCAATCAAACGTTTGTAGGCGACTTGCGCTGCCTCCAAGGAATCCCAGGTGAAATTCATCTCCGCGCAGTAATGAGTTTGCAAGAACAGATAGCGTAGAGCCAATGGGTCAAAGCCTTTTTTGACAATATCATCAACTGTCCAGATATTGTCAGCGCTCTTACTCATCTTCTTTCCATCAACGTGTAAGAAATTGTGATGCACCCAATATTTGACGAATTCTTTCCCGGTTGCGCTTTCCGATTGCGCAATTTCATTAGTGTGATGAATTGAGATATGGTCAATTCCGCCGGTGTGAATATCCAAAGTCTCCGTATCCAGACCTTTGATCGCCATTGTGCTACATTCAATGTGCCAACCCGGAAATCCCAAGCCATACGGACTTGCCCATTCCATTTGACGGCGCGACAGAGATGTGTCCTTAGCCAAATCAAATGGTCTTCCATTTGGATAACTGAATTTCCAAAGAGCAAAATCTGTCAGATGTTTTTTGCCCTTAACCATCTCTATCCTTGCCCCTGCTTTTAACTCGTCGACATTTTGACCGGAAAGTTTTGTATAATTGGGAACTTTGGATGTGTCAAAATAGATTCCATCCTCTATCTTATAAGCAAAACCCTTCTGTTCAAGAATCTGAATAAAAACAATTTGTTCTTGAATATAATCAGCTGCGTGCATCAAAATATCCGGACGGGAAATATTTAAAGCGTCCATGGAGTTAAAAAATTGCTTTTCAAATTTTTTCGCAATGTCCCAAACACTCATCCCGAATTTGCGGGCTCCCTTTTCCATCTTGTCTTCACCAGTATCGGAATCCGAAACCAAATGCCCGACATTTGTGATATTCATGGCTTGCTTAACTTTAAAACCATTAAATTCCAAAGCGCGGATTAAAATATCATCACCAACATAACGCCGCATGTGCCCAATGTGCTGATAATCATAAACTGTGGGCCCGCAGGCGTACATATTTACAACCGGCGGATTTAACGGTTTAAATTCTTCAACCTTTTTTGTTAATGTATTAAATAGTCTTAGCATAAAAATCAAAACTCAAAAGTTAAAAGTCAAAAATGCAAGTCAAAACTTAAAACTTTTAAGATATCTCTAAACTTTTGACTTTTTAATTGTAATTTTAAATTTTGCATTTTGAATTTTTAATTTAGTTATCCGGCTGCGCCTCTAAACATTTCTGCTTTGTTTTGCTCTCTTACAACTGCTAGCGGAGGCGGTTTTTTCTCTTCTTTCTTTTGCAAATCCTGCATTTCCTGCTTCTTCTCATTTTCAACTTTCTCTGCCGGCCGTTCTTCTCCGCCAGCTGACGGATTTTTTGGATTAAAAGTCGGGTCATAATAATTTTCTTTATGTAATTGATTCCTAAACTCCATCAATTTCCTCTGTTCTTCCTTGTCCGCCATAGCCTTGGCGTCGGCGGACGGCTTAACGGATGAAACAACTTCTTCCGAAGGATTTTGTTTTACTGTTGAATTTTGATCAGAAGATCCATACAAATCTTTCAGAAATTTTATCCTTTCTTCATCCGATTTCCATTGCGATTGTGGCTTATCCTCTTGAGCCCCATTTTTATCTTGATTTATTACTCCAAGCTGTCCGCCTGCATCCCTGGCCATTTCTTCAGGCAATTTTACAACCTGTTTTGCCGTTTGCTTCACCGTTTGTCCCAGCTGTCCAAGCGTTGATCCTAAAATGGTTGTATCATCCATATTCAAATTTTAATTGTTTGACAGGCCAAAAGCAATATGATATAACCCTAAGTCATATGGCAGGATCACCAGAAAGATTATCCTCGGGGGTTAGAACCGATATTGCTAAATATTATTCGCGTCTATTGTTCAAGGAAAATGAATCAAGACAAAATAATTACTATTTAATATGTCGCAAATTTGAGAATTTTCCACAGGCAGAAAGGTTTATAGGAAATAATTCCTCCTCTGTTTCGATTCCATCCTCTTTAGCTGAAAGGCTAGGCTTTAATAGGTTAAATTGGAATGTAGCAGAAGCAAGCCCGATGTCTCTATTCGTAATAGGAGAAAATTCAAATAACACCGGAAAAATAAGGAATGCGTCAGCGGTTATTGAAGTTGCATATAGAACAACTATTGGACAGGGGGATCCAAAGGAAACATTTCTACCGACATATCTACGGATAGCCGGCATTGCTAAAGATAGAATTATTGCCGCAACTTATGATCTTGAAGACAACAATCGCCTCGTCAGATTAAACATTTCCCTGCCAGCAAGAGAAACTGTCTCCATCAATGGAGACGACTATTTAAATTCAAGACTCCTTGATCAATTTTGGATAACTATTCCCACAGATAAGAATAATCCCTATAATACCGCGGGATTAATAACACAAGGCATGTGCGATAGGACGGAAACAATAGATCCTGCATTATCAAAGTGGTCCCACAAGATGCTCTCTTTTCAATTGGAAAAGGATAATCATGTTAAAATAGGAAAACCGGAAAGCCCTTCCGACATGAGAAACCTGAATTTTGCATTTAGGCAAATGGGTTATTATATTTTTAGAAAAAACGGCCTGCTTACGGTTGGATTAACTGATGCTGACGCAGAAAGAAAACATCGTGCTCCCTGGGAAATTAACGTTCCTGAATTTCTCCCAAAAGCTCAATAATCGCTTCTGCCTTCCATGGCGCGTTGGAGAGTTAGTTCGTCGGTAGATCTACTATTAATTTCTTAAAAAATGGAACAGTTGTGCAGGAGACTGCGGAAATTTTATTCCTTTTTCCTTAAGTTTTAGATCCAGAATGACCCTTAAGTTTTTACCTTCCTGAATCGCTCCAAATATTTCCTCCGCTTCCGTAAAACTAAATTGAGAAATTATTTTTTGCTTTAGATGGAGTCTATTGATAACATTATCCGTAAGTCCATTAATGTCTTTTTTATAAGCTGTTGCAAACTCCTCTTCAAGAAAAATTTTTGCCGCTAATTCATCATCTATATCTCCACCAAACATATATGCCTTCATTCCTTTATCAAAAAAGCCATAGGAGGGAATTTCTTCTTTATTGACATCGTAGCCTTCTTGTTTTAACTTCGAATACAACCGCGTATGTTGACTGCCTAAAGCAACTAAAATATTTAGGCTATCTCTTCTTTTAATATCCGGATATTCATTCAAAATTTCTTTTATTTTAATCGGCAGCATAGATCTCATATAATCTTCTCGCTCTTTTTCCATCTCAGCTTTCTCTTTTACCCAATCTTTTACTCGCTGAAGCTGATCATCAAAAGATCCATGCACTCTTATAGATTCTTTTTCCCACTTAAAAAACGCTTCTACGTTTTTATGTTCTCTGGGAACATCAATAAAGATAATTGGCTTGTGTGAATTTCTAACCATTTCTAGACTAGCATAAAAATGTTGAGCATCTACCCTCCTAAGACCTTGACTTTGAAATAATTGGGCGGGAGTAATCTCTCCTTCCGAAACCATTCTAAAAGCTTGCAACTGATCATTAGTCCATCCTTCAGCTTCAGGAATATATATATCAGCAACAATAAATTTCTCCCTAATTGGCTCGACATCTCTCTCAGTTGCGTGTGGGGCATACAGAATATGTATGGAAATTTTGGGCCATAATTGCTCAGTTTCCTTTGGTAAATCGTTTTTACCGGCTTCCATAATTAATAATCGCTTCGGCCTTCCATGGCTCTTTGGAGAGTTAGTTCATCGGCGTATTCAATGTCCGCTCCTGTCGGAAGTCCTCTTCCAATCCGCGTAATTTTCAATTTTCCATTTTGCTTGTCCGCCGAAGCTTTAGCGAAGGAGGAAGTTTTTATTTGCTTCGCAATATACATAGCCGTAGCTTCTCCCTCCATAGTTGGGTTCGTCGCCAAGATGATTTCGCTGATTGCCGACCGATCTCCACTGATTCTGTTTAGAAGCTCGTCAATATGAATTTCGTCGGGACCGATATTATTAAGTGGATCTATTTTTCCATGAAGAACATGATACAAACCTTTATATCTGCCGTTTTTCTCTAGAGCCAAAACATCCAACGGCTCCTCCACCACGCAAACAATCGATTTATCCCTTTCGGAGTTAGAACAGATACTGCATGGATCACTCTCGTCCACCGCAAAGCAAGTAGAACAAATAATTGTTCCTTTTTTTAGATTCTGCACTGCAGAAGAAAAGCTATCCAATTCACCTTGCGGAGTATGCAGGAGATAAAAAGTTAAGCGTTGGGCTGTTTTTTGTCCTATACCCGGCAATTTCTCAAAAGACTCAATTAAATTCTGTATCGCTTTAGGAATTTTCATAATTTTAACTAATTATTCAATTATCTATTAACGAATTAAAAAATTAACGTATTAAATCCGTTAATTTGTTAACCCGTTAATTTATTGCTTATTAATTGGATTTTATGCTGTTGGCGATCATTTCGCTAACTGACAAGATTTCTAGCTTTGGAAATCTTTTTTCTTCTGGCACAAAAATAGTATCTGCAACATACACTTTTTCAACCATTGAATCTTGCAGAATTTTTGGCGCATTTTCGGAAAAAACGGGATGTGTTGCAAAAACATAAATTTCCTCTGCCCCATTTTTTTTCAAAAGATCCGAAGCTACAGTAATTGTTTTACCACTGGAAATCATATCGTCAACAATAATCGCTTTTTTACCAATTTTTCCTGTGATTTTTTCTGCGGTTACAACCCCTGTTTCCAAATTTCTATTTTTTTCAATAAATCCATAGGGCATATTATTCAACATTCCTGACAAAATTTTAATTCTTCTTACCCCTCCCATGTCAGGAGATACCAAGATTACGGAATCCTTATCCCATCCTTTTTCTTTGATAATTTTTGCAAAAACAGCCAGCGAGGACAAATGAACAACTGGAACATTAAATGCTTCTACTATTTTTGTTGAATGCAAATCTATTGAAATTAGTTTATTTATTCCAAGACTTTTCAAAATTTCGGCAATAACTTTTACCGAGACTGCTTCCCCTTCGCGAAACATGTGATCTTGTCTTTGGTAACCAAAATAAGGAATGACTGCGGTTATAGATTTAGCTCCATTTCTTTTCAGAGCATCCAAGATAAAAAATAACTGCATGTAATTTTCGTCTGTTGGACTGGAAGTTGACTGGACTACAACAACATCTTCATCCAAAACTTTATCCAAAATTCTAATGCGCTTTTCTTTATCGGGAAATACAAATACTTCCAAACCGGAAAGTTTAAGGTTTAAATTTTTGGCAATCTTTTCTGCAAGAGGCTTGTTGGATGTTCCGCTAAATATCTTCATTAATTCTATTTTACTCTCAAAAGTTGGTCTTATCAACCGATATTTTTATTTCTTTCCCATGAAAGCTTTTGCCAGACTGAATAGGGGGTGGCGAATCGGATTAGATATTGCTGGATCCAGAAACATTGAGTCTACTGAAGACAAAGTTTTTAAAATTATGTCTTTTCTTGACATTTTCCCAAAGGAATTTATGGCGCTCCTACCCTCTTTTCCTTGTCGATGAGACAAAGTCCAAAAATCATCTTCTTTCCTTATTTCCGCAATTCGAACAAAATCATCGACCTCAAACCCAATAGATAAGCATAGCTGCATTTTTCCCTCTTCAAGTATGATAAATTTACTGGGATTTTGCGGATCAAACAATGGATGATACCCCAATTCAACTCTAAGGCTTGTGCCCAAACCATCAACAACAGGCACAATAGATTCTTTTATAAAGTTAAAATTGACTGCTGGACCGGGCGGCGGATTATGGCATCTTCCTTTAACTCCCTTTTTTTCCTCTGATGAAAGTAAAGTTTTTAAGACATCCCTTGCTTTCCGTGCTAATTCTTTCTGCAATAATTTATCAGAATCACGAAAAGATGAATCTTTTTCCATGAAGTCGAGCTTAACATAGTTAAGCATAGCAGTCAATTTTTTCGATGAATTTTATGAGCTCACATTCCGCCCAAGAGACCGCCCAAACCTCCGCCCATTTGGGAGAGTTTTTTGGCTGCAACTTCTTGAGATTTTTTGATTGCTTCGTTAACTGCGTCTTTTATATC
>Ga0209541_10004004_pt1 | contig 26491 bp, 29 predicted proteins | sample RifCSPlowO2_01_FD_184027 | JGI IMG/M metagenome (GOLD analysis project Ga0209541, IMG submission 184027) | Groundwater microbial communities from Rifle, Colorado - Rifle CSP2_plank lowO2_0.1 (SPAdes) (version 2) | ecosystem: Environmental > Aquatic > Deep subsurface > Groundwater | place... | reverse complement strand
TGGATCACAACCTCGCTGTAGAACCTTACCTCCTTTCTCCACTAGCCACAAGGAAAAAGCTAAACAGCTTGCTCTGGGCGGTGATCCCTCTAAAGGTCCCCGTAACTGGGGCCAGAGGATCCTTCTTCCATTTTGCCCAAGGCTCACTGACTAGCTCAACTGTATTTCCTAAAATTATACTACAAGCGATCAAGCACTTTAAAGAGCGGGTAAAAGTACGGTAGTTATTAACCAACTGCTCCGGTCATTTCCAGCTGAATTAACCGATTCAATTCCAGAGCATATTCAAGAGGTAACTCCTTGACGATCGGTTCAATAAAACCGTTGACGATCATAGAAGTGGCATCGTTTTCGGAAAGGCCGCGGGATTGTAAGTAAAAGAGTTGATCTTCACCGATTTTGGAAACAGAAGCTTCATGACCTACTTGCACCTGTTCTTCATCTATTTGCATGGTTGGATAAGTATCGCTTCGACTCTTTTCATCCAAAATCAGGGCATCGCAACGCACGTTCGCCTTTACTCCTTTTGCTCCTTTAATTACTTTCAAAAGACCCCGATAGCTAGTACGACCACCATCTTTGGAAATTGATTTGGAAATAATTTGACTGGAAGTATCCGGCGCTAGATGAATTGCCTTTCCACCAGCGTCTTGGTGTTGGCCGGCTCCAGCAAAGGCAATAGATAAAATTTCGCCTCTAGCTCCTCTACCTTTCAAGAATACACTCGGGTACTTCATCGTAATTTTAGACCCTAAATTGCCATCGATCCATTCCATAAATCCTTCTTCCCCAACGAAAGATCGTTTTGTTACTAAATTAAAAACGTTTTTTGACCAATTTTGAATAGTAGTGTAGCGGCAACGCGCTCCTTTTTTAACAAAAATTTCGACCACCGCCGCGTGCAAAGAATCAGTGGTGTAAATCGGCGCGGTGCAACCTTCGACGTAATGCACTTGCGCCCCTTCATCAACAATAATTAAAGTGCGCTCAAACTGGCCCATATTGGCAGCATTGATGCGAAAGTAAGCCTGAAGTGGGACTTCAACTTTAACACCGGGCGGTACGTAGATGAAGCTTCCGCCACTCCAAACAGCGGAGTTGAGAGCGGCTAACTTATTATCAGCGGGTGGAATCGCCCTGCCAAAATACTCTAAGAAAAATTCTGGGTACTTCTTTAAAGCGGTATCAGTACTAAGAAATATAACTCCTTTTTCTTCCCATTCTCTCCGAAGGGAGTGGTAAATCATCTCGCTATCGTATTGGGCACCAACACCGCCAAGGTATTTGCGCTCTGCTTCCGGGATGCCAATTTTTTCGTAAGTGTCACGGATTTCCTCTGGCAATTCTTCCCAACTTTGGCTACTTTTTTGGGTTGGTTTTAAATAATAGTAAATATCATCATAATTTACGCGAGAAAGATCTGCACCCCAAATTGGTTGCTTTTTGGCTTTGAAAATATCATAGGCTCGTAGCCGAAAATCTCTCATCCAGGTTGTTTCACCTTTCCTAAAGGAAATTTCTTCGACTATTTCCCGATCCAGTCCCTTTCGAGTTTTAAAAACAGACCGTTCGGGTTTGGAAAAGCCATATCTTTCTTTATAACCTTGGTTTATTTCAATCACTGTGGGTTTCATTGGATTTTGGTATTTGAAATTGCTTGATAACCTTCCTCTTCAATTTCTTCCGCCAACTTATGGTCTCCGCTCTGAACTATTCTACCACCTACTAAGATATGGACATAGTCTGGCTTTATATGCTTTAAGATTCTTTGGTAATGGGTAATAAGTAAAACCCCAAGCTTTGGACCAGCGGCTTTTTTTATACCTTTTGCAACTAACTTTAAGGCGTCAATATCCAAACCGGAATCGGTTTCATCAAGAACCGCGTATTTTGGAGCGAGAATTGAAAACTGTAGCACTTCCATTTTCTTTTTCTCTCCACCGCTAAAACCATCGTTAATACCTCGTGAAGCAAAAGATTCATCTATTTTCAGTTCACCCATCTTGCTCTTTAAGGTTTTGACAAAGGAAGCTGTATCAACACTACCGTTTAAGTTTTTAATGGACGTTCGCAAGAAATTGGCAACCGAAACCCCAGGAACCGCTATTGGGTATTGCATTGCTAGAAATAAACCTGCTTTTGCCCTTTTATCTGGAGCAAGAACCGTTATATCTTCTCCATCAAGTTTGACTTGACCAGAAGTAATGCGGTAGCGAGGATGTCCTGCCAAAGCAAACGCCAGACTACTCTTTCCCGAACCATTCGGTCCCATCAGCGCGTGGATTTCTCCCTGTTTAATTTTTAAATTTACTCCTTTAAGGATTTCTTTGTTCTCGGAGGAAACATACAAATTATGGATTTCGAGCATAACTAATTACTTGTAACACATTGGGTTAATTCTTTCAAGGAAAAAATTCTTTAGATGGTAAAGAGGACCTTTCCTAAAATATCTTTCTGTTTAACAGAACCGAAAAAGCGGCTGTCAGTACTTTCTCTTAGATTATCACCAAGGACAAAATATTTATTTTCGAGTACTTTAAATACTCTCTTAACGATTTTTCGTCTGTTTATCGGTTGTTTTAGGATAATTATATCGCTCTTTTTTGGTTTATTAAAAAGAAAAGATTTTTTCGCGACTAATAAATACTGGCCAGCGCCTATACCCGGAATCATACTAGTACCGACCACTTTAAAACGTTCGATTGGAAATAAGCTCTTGAGTAAATTCATAAGAGTCACTTAGACACGGCTTTAACTTTGTTAAAAATAACCGCTATTTTATCAACACTTCCCCGCAAATCTTTTGCGGCCTGGGGGTTTACCTCACGTTTATTTTTTGAACAAAGTTTGGTAGTTTTCCAAACTAGGTCGTGGAGATTTGGGCAATCTTTGAGGTTTTCTTCTTTGAAAAAGTCAGTCCACAGTATCAATATTTCCCGTTTGCAAATTTCAGCGTGCTCTTCTTTTACCTTAACCATCCGTACAAACGAATTTCTTGCTTCTAAAATTTCTCTAGCCTCTCCTTCTAAAGGCAGCTGCAAAATCTTCTCCACCATCTTTTCAACAGTTTCAGCGGCTAATTGAGCGGGTTTGGAATCGTAGATCCCGCAAGGAATATCACAATGGGCGTAAACAATTTCCGCTGGTTTTAGACGATCAAGAAGTCTAAATAATTCTGAAATTATCTTCATTGACATAAATAGTTTAGTGATCTCCCCACCACTCGTCAAGCCTCAAAATTTCTTTTTCTTAATTGACAAGTATAAGTGCCTGTGAAAAAATTACTCTTAGATAAAGCTGCCCATGATTTTAGAAAACCGTCCTGATGAAATACCCCGACTAAAACGTTACGAGAGTTTTTTTGAAGCCGTTACTTGGGCGGTTATCACTAGTGCTTATGCTCTTAGCTGGCTTATGCCAGACGAAGCAGTTAATCTTTTTTTAATAAATTCCATTGTTTTAGTGGCAACCGCCTCAGCAATAGTTTTTTACCGAATATTGCCGTTCGAAAAAAGGACTGGGTCTTTTATATTTACCTTCAGACTCAAAGCTTTTATTATCGGGATTCTAAATATCATAATGATCAGTGTTTTTATTTTAGGAACTGGGGGAATTAAAAGTCCGTTTTGGTATCTTTATCTTCTTTCCCCCCTTTCGGCCGCACTCTATTTTCCCTCCTGGGCAATAGCCACACTAACAACCTGGGCAGTTATTCTTTATTTAATAACGATCTTTTATATATCTCCGTACTTGGGTATTCCCTACTTTACAACCGATTTTCCGGTTTCGATTTTTACAATGGTTACAGCTGTTTTTTTCGTGGTCATACTTGCTTATTCTCAAGCTAAAGAACTAACTATAGAGAGTGAACGAAACATTAAATTAGTTAATGAGGTAACCGGTGAGCGCAATAAATTATCGACGGTATTAGAATCAGTGGCCGATGGGGTTTTTGCTCTAGATTACAAACGAAGAGTAGTGTTTATTAATAAATCAATGGAGGACTTGTTAGGGGCTGCGGAAAAAGATCTTATTGGTAAGGAAGCGGACTTGGTTTTTAAATTTTATAATGGTGATAGAAGGGTAAACGCTACCGAATTTTGTCCTCTTAAGAAGGTCGCGAACGACACGGTTGTCTATGAAGGCTCTAGTTTGAAATTTTTAAATAGGAGTAAAAAAGAAATTTTCCTTAATCTAGCTTCCACAGCTCCCTCCAAAGGTCCTTTAATTGACGTTGGTTGTATAGTCGTAATTCACAACGTAAGTAAGGAGAGGGAACTTGAAGCAATGAAACTAGATTTTGTTTCCATTGCGGCCCATGAACTACGCACACCAATCACCAGCGCCCGCGGTTATCTTTCTATTTTAGAGCAGGAATTGAAAAATAAACTTAAGCCGGAGGAGAGAAACTTTTTGGAGCGCGCCCAAATCTCTACTGATCAGCTTTCCTCCTTAGTGGAAAATCTCCTAGATGTCTCTAGAATTGAAAAGGGGGCGATAAAATTAGATATAACCAAAATCCAAATTGAAGAATTAATCGAGAAAATCGTGGACAATTACAAAGAAGCTGCGTCTCAGAAAGGAATTGCTTTAGGATATATAAGAAATAAAATCAAGATGCCGCCAGTAGCGATTGATAAGTTTAGAATAAGCGAGGTTTTGTCTAATTTAATTTCCAATGCGGTGACTTACACTAGTAAAGGAAGAGTGGAGGTTAGAACGAGTGTTCAGAAGGGGTTTGTTGTTACTAGCGTAAAGGATACTGGTGAAGGAATACCAGCCGAGGCTATTCCTAATCTTTTCACCAAATTTTTCCGGGTTTCCGGACTGCTTGAACAGGGTTCTAAAGGTACTGGTTTAGGGCTGTATATTTCTAAAGCGATAGTTGATCTACACAGTGGTAAAATTTGGGTAGAAAGTGAGTTGGGCAGAGGATCTACTTTTTATTTCAGAGTCCCGATTCACCAAAGTAAAAATTACCTATGACCAAAAATAAAAAAATTCTCATAATCGAAGACGATCTTTTTGTAAGAGAGTTGTACGAAAATATTTTCCGTAAAAAGGGTTATGATGTGGTTAGTGCGGCTGATGGAGAAGAAGGATTAAATAAAGCTTTGACTGAAAAAGCAGACATAATCCTTTTGGATATTATGTTACCAGTAAAATCCGGGATTGAAGTTTTAAAATCTTTGAAAAAAAGTTCCACACCTTCCCAAAAAACTCCGGTATTTTTGCTAACAAATTTAGGTCAGGAATCAATAATTAAAGAGGCCTTTAGACTTGGCGCAGTCGGCTACTTACTCAAGGTAAAATTATTACCCCACCAAATAGTTAGTGAGGTTGAAAACTTTTTTAAGGGTGAGACTAATAGGGAGTTTTACCTAAAAAAACTAATGTGAGATTTTAAGGGTAAATTTGTTCGCCGCTTTTTTCGTCTTCTAAAATAATCGCTAGAACCGGGCAGGACTTTGCCGCGTCAATAATTCTCTCGTCCTCGACGCCACTAAAGCTTTTAACAACTGCTTTCATCTCGTTATCAAGTTCAAAAACTTCTGGTGCAATAACCACGCAGGAAGCGGCTCCGATACACAGATTTCGATCAACTTTGACTTTCATAAATTAGGTGTGACGATCAGCAACTTTTGAAGCTCCGTAAGAATCGGGTTTTATTTTAACCGCAAAACCATTACCGCGTATCATTCCGACAACCTCGTGGATAATATCCCGAGTTGGCCCTAATTGTCCAACATCAACGTGAATCTCTAAACTGCTTATTAAGCCATTCTCTTTGCCAAGACGGGTTAAAAAATTCTGGGCGGTTTCTAGCGAAAAAAACGCTTCCTGAAAGATTCTTTCTTTTAAAGACATTTTCGTTACCACCGCCTTTGTTTGCCAGAAATAAATCGCTCCTTGACCAACGCGGTGGATAATAACAGCAGTTACAAAATCTGCTTGGTGGCTGACTCTTCCACTGGAATCAGTACCAACGATTAGTTTATACGCTCTATCCGGTTCTTTTTTAACAAAACTGGCTAAGCCGCGAATAACTTCTTCGAACGTGATCTTGCCTAAACTAGGGCTATTAAAATAACTTGAACCGTTATTTTCCATAAAAACAATACAACATTATACTGCAAAAGAAAAATTTAGAAAAGAGTGTAGACAAACGGAGCTACTCCTGTTCCTTGGGCAAAAATAAACAAACTGGCAAAAATAAGGAGTAGCAAGATAAAAGGTATCAGCCACCATAACTTTCTCTCCATAAGAAATTTAAAAAGTTCAGTGGCCACGGCCGTTCTATTGCTTACTTTTTTTAATAACTTCACTTTCCCCCATCTTTTTAATTACGAATTTTTCCAAAACTAGTAAATCTAAACCGCTTTTCCTAAAAGTATTATACGCGTTTTCGGGTGAATTTACTATTGGCTCTCCCTTCAAATTAAATGAAGTGTTAAGTAAAATCGGCACCTTTGTTTTTTGGAAAAACTTTTCAATCAAAGAGTAGTAACGGGGGTTTTCTTCTTTTTTTATGGTTTGGAGCCTTCCGGAACCATCAACGTGAACCACAGCCGGGATCTCCTTTTGCTTGCTCTTTAGTACTGGCGCAACCACCAACATAAATCTAGCTGGGTATTCGTTTTGTTCTAAGTCAATATCAAAATAATTCTTTGCCTGCTCTTCTAAGACCACTGGGGCAAAAGGTCGATACGGTTCACGGAATTTTATTTTGGTGTTAACAATATCCTTCATTTCTTCTCTTCTTGGATCAGCTAAGATGCTTCGGTTTCCCAAGGCCCGAGGACCCCATTCGAAACTGCCTTGAAACCAACCGACTACCAAACCCTGATTAATTGATTCGGCTATATATTCGATAAGTTTTTCTTCATTTCCAAAATAATCGTATTTGATCTTCTTTTGCTCTAAAAATTTTTTGATCTCTTTTTCACGGTAACTCTTACCAAAGTAAGCGTTTTCTAGAACAAAATTCTTTTGCTTTCCTAAGATATGGTTCCAAACATAAAAGGCGGCTCCTAAGGAACCGCCATCATCACCGGCGGCCGGTTGAACAAATAATTTATTAAACGGTGTTTCGGCTGTTAGCCGGCCATTGGCGACACTATTTAAACCTACTCCGCCGGCAAAACAGAGATTTTCTTTTTTTGTTTCTTGGTGGGCGTATCTTGCTAAATCCAAAATTATCTCTTCAGTTACTTTTTGGATGCTGGCGGCGATATCAGCGTAATATTGATTCTTGGCAGCTAAACCTCTAAAGTTTTTGGGTTTTTCCCCAAAATAAGAAGGGTAAGCGGTACTAGTAGTGAAAAAATGCGTGTCTTTGGGACGAGGTTCGCCAAAAAGGGCGCAAAATTTTTCGTTAAACGACTTTTTGATTGATTTCTGGTAAGAAAAATAATCTAAATCTAACCAAAAAGAGCTATCAATTGTCTTAATTAATTTTTTAACGGTCTCTACGTATTTTGGTTTACCATAAGGAGCCATCCCCATAACCTTATATTCCCCATCATTTACTTCAAATCCTAAAAAAGCCGTAAAGGTACTGTAAAGCAATCCGAGTGAATGGGGAAACTTAATTTCTTTATAAATATTTAGTTTATTACCTTCGCCGGCTCCAATAGTAGCGGTAGTCCACTCCCCCACCCCGTCCAAAGTTAGAGTGGCGGCCTCTATAAAGGGGGAGACAAAATAAGCACTAGCGGCGTGGCTCACGTGGTGGGGAACAAAAAGAACTTTATCTTTATCGATCTTTAAATTTTCAGTGATAATATTTTTGATCCAAAGTTTTTCTAATATTAAATTAAGGAAGGATTCAACAAAAAGACTTCTCGTAAAAGGAGCCTCGGAAAGAATAGTTAAAATAATTCTTTCAAATTTAATAAAGGGTTTTTCATAGAACACAACGTAAGAGAGGTTTTTAGCGGTTATTTTCCCAGTTTGGAGACAAAATTTAATTGCGTTAGTAGGAAAATTATTGTCGTGTTTTATTCGAGTAAATCTTTCCTCAGCCGCCGCCGCAATTATTTTACCGTTTCTTATTAGAGTCGCCGCTGATTCATGGTAAAAACAGGAAATTCCTAAAATATTCATTAGTACTGCTTTCTCGCTTCTTCGAGGCTGTCGACTTTATGCTCCCAGTCTTTCCAAGTCGAGGTTGGTTTTTTCTGTAGGGGGTCGGACAGGATTTTAAAAATTAGGGCTAGCGGTAAAAACAAAATAAAATAAAACGCGCTCAAAATAACTCTTGCTTGAAAATTGCCGATTTTTTGGCTTACGGGTAGCCATTTTTTCCAAAAAAGTTTTAGTAACCTCATAAAAACCACTTTAGTATATAGTCAACCGGTCGCTTTTTCAAGGCGAAAAACCAATCAAAAAATTAAAATTACTTGACAAGCTGGTTCTTGCTTATTTATTATTAATAATAGATGCTGCCCAAAGTTTTTATCTTTTTACTAACCACTTTTGCTTTCCTTTTTTTAGCAACTAGCATACAAGCTTACGACCCTCGTCTTTTTTACGACTGGGGTCCTTACTATTTAGAATCAAGACCGAGCGTTTTAGGATTGAGAGTTTACGCTCAAGAAGCAACGGCTACGGCGGTAATTGCCGAACCAACCTTTCTACAACCGGATAACCCGTTTTATTTCGTCAAGGGGTTTGGAGAAACCTTTCGATTAGCCTTTACTTTTGATCCTGTTAAAAAGGAGGAAGTCCGTTTGGATTTGGCCGAAGAAAGATTAGCCGAAGCGCAAGCCTTATTAAATAAGGACAAGGCTGAATTAGCCCAAAGGTTTTTTGATCGCTATCAAGAGACTTTAGAAACGGCTACTGAAAATTTAAAAGTTCTGGAAGAAGCTGGCGCCACTATTGAAGATCTTGCCAAAAAAATTGAAGCCCAAGTGGCTACTCACCAAACTGTTCTAGAAAGACTTTTGGCTTCCGTCCCAGACGCGGCTAAGGAGGGTATCCAAAAAGCGATTGAAGCCTCGCAAAATGGTTTGGACCGCTCTGCTGATGCACTAGGAAGGCCGGTGATTCCCAACGAACTTTTAGAAAGATTCCAATCCTTAAAAGCGCAGGGGGTTCTTTCTGAGGAAGAATCCCAAAGATTGACTGCTCACCAATCACGTGAAACCCTGCGGAAAGATTTAAGAAGTTTTCTTGAGCAGGGAATCTTCCCTGAAGCTGATTTCAAAAAACTTGATGAGGGGCAAAGAAACTTTTACCCCCAAGAATTTCAAAGATCCGTTGAATTTAAAAAATTTGAGGAATTGAAAAGATTAGAGCAGGAAAGACCAGACGAGGAAACCCAAAAAAGACTTCAAGGGTTTGCTAAAGATTACAAATCCGGAGATATTATTCCACCCGATATTCGGAAATGGTGGATACCAACGGTTCGGTTAGAAGAAATTCAAAAGACGCTTCGACCAGATCTTCTACCCGAAAATTATATCCGGCTAGAGGATAGAGCTAAATACGAAGAGCTAAGAGAAAGATTCAAGCCGACTGAAGAAGCGATTAAAAAACTAGAAGAGTTTTATAAGAGTAATCCTGGTAGCGTACCGCCCCCGGAATTGCAACGTACCGGGGCTTTATACCAAAATCTGGGTACAAGACCGCCCTATTTCGAAGGTGGGGGTACAACTGGAACTTACCCTTCACCCTATTACCCACCAACCAGTACAACGCCAACCTATCAACAAAATTATAATTACCAAACAAGCCCAACGCCTTATACGCAACCAGGTTACACGCCACCGAGTTATACTCCTCCGCCTGGTTACACCGAACCTAATTATACACCGCCTCCAAGCTACACCCCACCACCAACTTATACGCCGCCATCTACCGAACCCGCACCAGCACCCAGTCCAACGCCGCCGCCAAATAGTCCGACACCTCCTTTCCCATAAAGACGCTGCTTACCCCAGTTTAATAGTGTTTAAAACTTCTCTTATACTGACAGTTGCTAAACCAATAACTTTATCAGCGGCACCGTAATAGACGTAGTATTGATCGTCCCACTCAATTGCACCACAAGTAAAAACTACATTTTTGACATAACCATCTTTCTCGTACCGTTCCTCCGGTTCAAAAATTGGTTTACTGCTGCGATAAAGAATTTTATCTGGATTTTTTAAATCCAAAACCATTAGTCCGAGCCGATAAATTTTTTTAGTATCAACTCCGTGGTAAATTAAAAGCCAGCCTTTTGCAGTTTTTATTGGTGGGGGTCCAGCCCCAATTCTTTCACTGTCCCACGTTTCTTTTCTAATTGTCGCTAAAATTTTAGGTTTATCCCAGTGTTTCAAATCGGTAGAGGCGCTAAGATACATGTTTGGGTAAACGCGGTGAATTAAAACAAATTTACCATTAATTTTTTCTGGGAAAAGACAGCCGTCTTTTGTGTCTAAATCTGGCAGTAAACTCCCAAGTCGAGTAAAAGTTTTGAAATCTAAAGTTGTAGTTAAGCTAACCCGAACTCGCCAAGGAATTTTACTAGAAAGAGAAGGGGCAGATTTTTTCTTTTTTACGTTGGCTGGGTAAATAGAAGCGGCGGTATAAACTATAAAGAAGGTGTCACCAATTTTTGTAATTCTTGGATCCTCAACTCCAAGCCTCTCATACTTGTTATCCTCAACTCCTTCAAATATCGGCAGATCGGCTCTCGTAAAATTAAAACCATCATCGCTGGTAGCCAAGCCGAATCGAGAAATCCGGTCTCTTCCTTGGGCTCGGTAAAGAAGTAGAATTTTATCTTCAAAAATTGTGGCAGCTGGATTAAATACAAGATATTCCTCCCACCAATTTTTGGTAGGCGCTAAAATTGGATTTTTAGGGTATCTTTTCAATTCCATAAATGTCCTCTACTTATTAAAAAAATCGTAAACCGCTTTTGAAATATCGGCAATCACTAAATCATTCTCACCCAAAAAAGAAGCCTCTTTAACTAGAACTATTATTAAATAGTCGGTTTTAGGAGCAAAAACAATTCCCACGTCGTGGTTTAAATCAGCAAGTTCGCCAGTTTTGTGAGCAATTCTTGTCTCTTTTGGCAATTTTGCTGGCAATTTATTATTAATTTCTTGCTTAAGCAAAATTTTAATCATGGCATCACTAGCCTCTTTACTGATAATTTTACCTCGGTAAAGTCCTTCTAAAAGAGTCACCATATCTGCCGCGGTTGTTTTTGGCGGAGACGTTAATTTTGTGTTTTTTAAACCAATCTCGGCAACTGTTTTTACTATTTTTTCCCAACCAAAGTACTCTCCTAAAGTTTGGCCAGAAAGATTATCTGAAAAAGATATCATTCTCGTGAGTAAACTTTCTATATCAAAGTTAAGTGTCTGGGAGATATTATTACTATCTTTTCCAACAATATTGCCGTCAATATCTAAATTTATTTTCAATGTGTCCTCAAACTTAATTTCGCCAGTCTCTCTTTTCCTAAACCCTTCCACTAAAACCGCTAATTTATAAAGGCTGGCGCTACCAAATTCTTCTTCGGGGTTGAGGTAAAATCTTTCACCACCTTTTAAGTTTTTAACGACAATGGCAAAATGCCCTTTTTTATCCTTTATTGTCTCTAAAATTAGGCTAGAGAGTTCTTCATTTCTTAAATCTTTAATTTTAAATTCTAAGGGCGGCGATTTTTCGATAATTAAGGATTTGGAGGAAAGGGGAATCGGCAAAACCAAATTTTGCTTTTTGTTAGCTAACAAAAAAAATAAGAAGAAGAACAATAAACTTGCTAAAAGCAACGCAGTGATAATCTTTAAATTCATCTATTTACTATTTTAGCAAAAATTTAATCTGGAAATTTGTTAAAATAATAACTTATGGAGTCAACAAGTCTTCCAAATATTGAGACCTTAGTGACCGATAATATCCGGACTTTAAAAATACCCCAAATTAAAAGTCCCCATCCCCTCGTAATCATAATGACGGGTATTCCTGCCTCTGGCAAGACCTATTTAGCCCAAAGGCTTTCTGAACAACTTCCTTTTTGTATTCTTTCGGAAGCAGCTATGCGTCGTTTTCTAGCAAGAAGCGCTTCGTTTTTTGACCGAAAAACTGAAAAGATTCACGAACTGGCAATCCCAACTATACAGAGACTTTTACAAATGGGTGTAAACACAATTTATGATTCCAACATCGCTACTAAGAAGCTGCGAGAGATAATAAAAGCTAATGTGGGAGGGGCTGGGGGAATATTTCTTTTAATTTATCTAAACTGCCCAAAAGAATTCGCTTATCAAAAAATTAAGAAACATAATGTGGAAATAATGAGGGGGGATAAGGAAGGTTTTATTATGGATATTGATTACTTTAATTATGAGGTTGCTAAAACAGAGGCTCCGGGAGTAAGCGAGTCTCCTCTAATTTACGATTCCAGTCAAAATTCAGGAAATCTTCAAAATCTGATCCGAAAAATCAAGGATATAATGAGCGCTCAAGAAATGTCGCGGTGAGTCTTGTACATAAAGGCGACGTCTGGATTAATTTCTTCCAAGGTAGCTTCTGCTTTCTCAAAAATATCAGAAGAACTTACTTCTTCTTTATCTTTAACCCAACTTTTAATTGAAGCGGCAACCTTGTTAGCGATTTTTTCAGCCTCTTCTTTTTCCAAACTAGTATTAATACACGCGGCGTAAACCGAAGCGTAAATTTTTCTTTCGTCGAACTCTTGACGATGGCCTCTTCTTTTAACAATGTGAGTCATATATTAAATTTAAAATTCAACCCATTCGACCAGCTCAGGGTTGATCCTGAGCAGAGTCGAAGGATCAAAGTTCAAAATTATTATCCAAAATTCACGGTTCCGTTAGCAATAAGGATAAGTAGCCAACCTAGAAATATTAAAAGAATTCCAATAAAAAGTCTCATGTACCCTCTTGAATCCTGCTTCCACTTTTTTAGGTGGTGGAGTTTCACACCAGCCGCTACTAAGATTAATATTATCAGGAGTGGCAGAACGAAAATTATATTATAAAGAATTAAAAGTAAAAAGGCAGTCAGATTAAAATTTAGAGATAAAATCGTAATGATTGCTAAATACGGGGCGCCGGTGCAAGGCAGCTCAACTGCCGAAACAAAAGCTCCCAGAAGAATTACTCCAGGAACAGTTGTATTGGAGGAGAGCTGGTGAATTTTCTTGGCAAAGGTTGTTGGAATTCCTAAGGAAAACCAGCGACCGTACCAATAAAAATCCTTTACTTCGACAAGACCCGCTAAAATAATAAACGACCCCACGGTTATCGACAGATATTCGGTGACAAAGAGGGGAATTGAGGAGAGAAAATAAATAAGACCTAAACCGGCGATAAGGTAAGTTAAAAAGACGGCAAAGACGTAAAGTCCGCCGAGGAAAAGCATCCGCGTAATCGTGCCTTTACCAGATAAGATTACCGACACCATTAGAATCAAAACTCCAATTGCGCAAGGATTAATACTATCGATCGCCGCACTGCCAACAACAAGTCCTAATGTAGGCAAATGAATTTCAAGACCCATGCTTTATCTCCATCTTTTCTAATTGCAATTTATAGCTGTCGCAGAGTTTAGCGGTTTTTTCTTTTAGGGTAGAATCAAATTCGATAATAATGCAATCACCGGGAGGTATTGAACCGTAAGGGCTAATAATATAATCTTGGGGGTTTTTAAGTTTTGTTTGATTAAAAGTCCCATTTTTCGTTGAGTAAAGGAAGGTTTGCAACGAGCCGCGTTGACCGTTTGGGCATAAATCGCCGTCGTGAATGTTAAGAAAACCTCGAGTGGTTTCTAACTTTAGATTATCGCTACTGAACTCGCCGCCAATAAACTTGAAAAAGTTCCCCAAACTAGCGTCACTTTGATTTATCACTACTCCTTCAACATGGATACGGTTGTCGTTATGTTCGTGAAAGGTAGAGGTTCCGACTTTATTGGATAGACCTTCGGGGTCGACAAGATCAACTTTTTGGCCGCAGTTCCAAATTTCAAAATCAGCGTGCCAGTGAACCGGACCGCCAGTGGCTGAACTTAGGTTTAAATAAATAGTGGATCCAACCAAAAAAATAGTGACGATTATTACTGGTAAGACGATACCGCCAAAAAGAATTTTTTTTAATGTCTCGCCCTTTTCTTTAACCAAAACCGTGAGAATAACAAAGACGGCAATAATTAAAAAAGCGCTGATAACTAAATTTGAAGACGCAGTGGCAATTACCTCATCCAGTTTTGGGGTGAGTGGTAATTGTACAGGGATAGTTGCTTCCTCTTCGTGAGCAGAAGCAACCGTAACCAACAGGAGGTTCGCGACGTTTGCTATTAAGAATCCTGGCAGTAATTTTAACACGGGCTTTATTTATTTATACCATAAATTTCTCTATCTGGTAAAGTTTCTTGCTCTTTATGAGAATTTTGCCTTTTTTAAAGAAGCGATTTTATCCAAAAGACTGTCTAGCAGCTTAAAAGTGAGGAATAAAATTATACTGACCATACCTATATAGAGCCAATCAAAGCTATCGATCGGCTCAATCTGGAACCAATTCGCGAAGGTTGGTATGTAAACTAAAATAAGCTGAAGTAAAATTGAGCTAACTATCGCAAGCGGCAACCAAACATTTTCTAAAAGGGAAATTTTGTAATCAGAACGGATATTAGCAAGTCTTACTAATTCGAAAATAATTATCGCCATAAAAGTAGCCGCTCTTGCTTCGTTTATACTTTCCGATAAATTAATAACAAAAATACCTACGGTTGCGATTGTAAGGGCGATACTAAAGAAAGCAATTTCTACCCAGACTCTTAGGTCGATGATTTCACCTTGGAATTTTTTTGGAGAATGACGCAGAATTCCTTTTTCCGCCGGGTCCAAACCCAAGGCTACTGCCGGCAATCCGTCGGTCACAATATTAATCCAAAGAAGCATCACCGCGGTTAAAGGAATATCCTTAAATATTAATAATGCTAAAAACACCACCAAAACTTCGCCGATGTTACAAGATAAAAGATAGTCGACAAACTTTCTAATATTATCAAATATGCCTCTACCTTCCTCAATGGCCGCCACAATAGTACCAAATTGATCGTCAAGCAAGACAATATCACTGGCTTCTTTAGCTACATCAGTACCGGTGATTCCCATCGCTATCCCAATATCGGCTCTTTTTAGAGCCGGGGCATCGTTTACTCCATCTCCAGTCATCGCTACTATGTGGCCGTATTTTTTTAGCGCTTCAACAATTCGCAACTTATGTTCAGGATTCACTCTAGCGTAGATATCAATACTTTCAACTTTTTTTTCAAACTCTTTATCAGGTAAATTCTCAAGGTCTTCTCCGGTAACAGCTGCTCCCTTTATACCAATTTCAGAAGCAATCGCGCGAGCGGTTGCTAAATGATCGCCGGTGATCATAATAATTCTAATACCACTGTTTCTACAGGTGCCAATTAGTTCTTTAACTTCGGGTCGGGGAGGATCCATTATTCCTTGCAGCCCAATAAAAATAAGGTCCTTCTCCATATCTTCTTTCTCTCCCTTTTCCGATTCTTTATAGGCAAAACCCAAAATTCTTAGAGCCTTCGCCGCCATTTTGGTGTTTTCTTCTAAGATCCGGTTTCTCTCTTTTTCGTCAAGATTAACCGCCTTGCCATCCTTGATCAATTTGGTGCATACCTTTAAAACAATCTCGGGGGCTCCCTTGGTGTAAACAATTTTTTCTCCGGCAGTCGCCGGATCTTCTACCAACACGCTCATAATTTTTCGCTCCGAGCTAAACGGTACCTCGTAAAGACGTTTACCAGTTTCTTTTATTCCCGCCTTATAAGATGCGACCGCTAACGCGCCTTCGGTTGGATCGCCCAAAATTTTGTTATTTTCTTCCTCAAAAACAGCGTTGTTACAGGCAAGAGCGGCTCTCATTAGTAATTTTAGTTTTTCAGGGTCGGTTTTTTTATCATTTAAAAGAAACTCACCGTGGCTGTTAAAGCCTTGGCCAGTTACCGTGTATAATCCACTCTCAAAATAAATTTCACGTACCGTCATTTCTCCGGTAGTTAACGTACCAGTCTTATCAGCACAAATTACATCCACGCTTCCTAATGTTTCCATCGAAGTCAACTTCCGCACCAGGGCGTTTTTTTTCAGCATCCGCCCTGTCCCAAAGGCTAGAGAAATAGTGACAACGGCTGGTAATCCTTCTGGAATTGCGGCTACTGCCAAAGCTACGGCGGCGACGAAAGAATGAATAATCCTTTGTAGAACTGAGAATTGAGCAAAATCTTTAGCGAAAAAAACGATGAAGATGAAGACAAAAACACTTACTGCAACCGTGCCGTAGCCTAATATCTTACCTAAATTATCTAGCCTTTTTTGAATCGGGGTATCTTCCTCTTTTGTTTCGGAAACGGCGCGAGCGATTTTTCCTATTTGAGTAGAATCGCCAGTGGCAATTACCACGCCAATACCGCGGCCAGCGGTGATAGTGGTCCCAGAAAAAACCATATTTCTCTGGTCAGCAATTTCTAATCCGCCGGTTGGCGGATTCTTTATCGGTTCTGCTACTTTGTTTACGGAAGTAGATTCTCCGGTTAAAGAAGCCTCATTGGTTTGCAAGTTAGCAACTTGGATTAGACGAATATCAGCCGGTACTTTTTCACCCTCCTCCAAAATGACTACGTCTCCTGGAACAAGTCCAGTTGTATCGATTTCTTTCTCTTTCTTTTCGCGAATTACTTTAGCTTTAAAAGCAAGGAGTTTTTTGAGGGCTTCAATTGCCCTCTCCGCCCGGTATTCTTGAATAAAACCAAGAACAGCAATTATCACTACAATCGCTAATATTAGACTCCCCTCAATCAGATCAGAACTCTCTCGGCCACCGAAAAAATAAATAGCGTAGGTAAGGGTAGCCGCGGCTATCAAAATTAAAATTAAAATGTTTCTAAACTGATCAATAAAAAGTTTAAAGGGAGAGATTTTTCCCTTTTCAGAAAGTTTATTTAAGCCGAATTTTTTTAGTCTCTCGTTAGCTTCTTCGGTCGCTAAACCTTCCCTTTTTGTTTTTAAAACCCTAAAAATTTCTGTGGAAGACGCCTGATAAAACTTTTGGAGTGGTAGCGAACTTTGAAAGTTCTCCATAATAAATGTTAACAAAATTCACACATATTAGGTGTTTTTTTAATATGGCAACACTTATCGCAACAATAAAATTTACCTAGTTTACTGTAACCTTCGCCTTTAATTTCTTTTCCGCATTTAATACAGGTTCTCTTTTCTTCTTTCAAACCAAATCACCTCCCTTTTTATAAAATAATTAAAGCAATCGAAAAGTAAATTAATAAACTAACTATATCTTGTAGGGCGGTGGTAAATGGTCCGCTTCCTATCGCTGGATCTTTACCTAATTTATAAAGAAACAGGGGAATTATAATTGCTAAAACCGAAGCAACCGCCATCGAAACCAATAAAGACAAACCCACAATCATAGCTATTTTTATTGAAGAGAGCCAAAAAAGAGTGAAAAAAAATGCTAGGACCCCACAGACAAAACCAATTATTAATCCCGTAAAAAACTCTTTCAAAACATACTTTGCTAAGTTCAATCTTACTAAGCTCAAGGATCTTATAAAAATCGTTTCGGTTTGAGTTCCAATTGCATCCCCCATATAAGCAACGACCGGAATAAAGAAGGCAAGGGCAATTTCTTTTTTGAGGGAAAATTCGAAAAAACTAACGACTGATGTGGCGATAACTCCTCCCGCTAACCCGACTAATAGCCAGGGTAATCGCAAACCTACTAGCCCTATAATTCTTTGACCAACAATTTCAAATAATTCTTCACCCTTAGAGCGAATTCCACTAAACCTTAGGAAATCCTCGAGGTGTTCTTTGTGTAAGATATCGATAATGTGGTCAGCTGGTACTATCCCTAAAAGGTTTTTATTTTTAGCCACTACCGGGACGGCTTTAAGATCGTGTTCAATTGCCAAATAAACTACTTTTTCTTGATCATCGGAAACATCAACCACGACTGGAATTTTTTCCAAAATTTCTTTCATAATTTTTTCTTCTTGGGCGGCAATTAGTTTTTTTATTGATACATAACCAACTAAAGAGTCTTTCTCATCAAGAACATAAACTAAACTAATTGAATCCCAACTTCCTTTTGCCAGTATCTCAAGAACGTCTTTCACAGTCGAGTTTTCGGAAACTTTGGGGATTTTGGTGATCATCTGATCACCGGCAGTATCTTTAATATAGGTTAAGTTTTTTTTAGTGGGGGTTTCTTTAGACTGGGCAGAACTCATAAATTGATCGTAGTTTAAAGAGCAAATTTTGTCAAACAATGCTCTTATAAAGATTTGGGTCGCAGATTCCTATTCTTATTAAGCTCCCTAACTTTAATACCTAAGAAAATTAAAACTGGAACAATAATTATTAAAAGAGTTATTTCGAAAATTAAAGATATATTCGAGGCTATTAAAGTAGCGTTTTTGCCCAGGATTACCCCGAGGGTAATGAAAACTAAATTGTAAATAAGGGCAGAAATAATAACACTGGTAAAAAATTTCCAATAATTTATTTTCAAAAAACCAGCGGCTAGGGTTGTGGGTACAAGTGCGGGGGTTAGTCTAAGAATACTCATGGTAAAAACCTCCCAACCACCGTATTTAGAAATTGTCTTTTCGATTTTTTCGCGCTTTTGTGAGAAAAACTTGTAGCGGGATAAGATTTCATCTCCGAAAAAAATAGCGAGGAGGTAAAGAATTGATGCGCCTAATGAACTGCCTACTAGGGTAAATAAGGTTGCCAGAAAATAAATAATCTGTCCTTGTGATATTTTAAAACCAGCAAAAAGAAGAATACTTTCTAAGAACACTGGTACGGGTAATCCAAATTCGCTAATAGCAATTATCGGAATTGATAAAATTAATATTTGCGCGGTTCCTTGATTTAACAAAAAATCGAGAATTTCTGTTAGCATCTGGTCCTAAAAAATAAATTGTACATCTTTTTTGGATAATTTGTTAATTATAAGCTCAGTTGAAATAGATTTGTAAGATTTAACTATGTTATAATAAGGCACGCTAACATTTCCTGAACGTTCCCCGGTAGCTCTCCGGCAGCTGCCGGAGGTAGAGCCCTATGTATTTTGTTTACGCTCTATATAATAAAAGGCACTCTAAAATTTACATTGGCCAGACAAGTTATCTAGAAGGAAGAATTAAGTTGCATAACGACAGTACTTTTAAGAACAATTATACTTCAAGATTTGATGGTAGCTGGAAATTAATTTATAGTGAGCAGATGAGAAGTCGTAATGATGCCTTGAGACGAGAGAAGGAATTAAAGAGCCATCAAGGAAGAGATTTCGTCTGGAAAATAGTATAAACCGTTCCCCGGTAGCTCAATGGTAGAGCGGCTCTCTGTTAAAGAGAAGGTTGTAGGTTCGAATCCTACCCGGGGAGCCATCCTTCGCCAAGGCTACGTAACGGCATGCCTAGATGTATTATTGTTACATTCTTTTAAGTTCAAAATCTCACATTTTCTATTTTGGTTCAACGAATAACTTAAAAGAGAGGTTAAAGTTGCACAACACAGGAGAGGTAAGGTCAACAAAGTCACACGTGCCTTGGAAACTGGTTTGGTATGGAGCATTTAAAACAGAAAAAGAAGCGAGAGATTTTGAGCTCTATCTTAAAACAGGTTCTGGTAAAGCCTTTGCTTATAAAAGGTTAGCGCAAGTAGCCTTGAAGAAGGATTTTCTCAACGGGTAGAAGAAGTAGTCCGAAGTCGAAGACGAAGTGATACCTACCCGGGGAGCCAGATAGGATTTGAGGCTAAAGAAGCCTTATTTTTTGCAGGTTTGCTCGTTGCTGTTATACTGGAATCGTATTTTAAAAACGATAAAATGTTTATAAGGGAGTTGGACCAAAAAATAAGCTAAGTTGAAACCAAATCTAAATGCCGATTAATAAAAATTTCATAAAATATATAGTTTACATAATATCCCTTGTCTTGTTTTTTAGCCTACCCAAATTAATAGGCTTTTATACTGACTGGCTTTGGTTTGGTGAAGTAGGGTATACCCAGGTCTTCACAACACGTCTTATCACCCAATTACTCCTTGGGGCTTCCGCGGCTATTGTTGCCTTCTTCTTTATTTATGTCAATTTACAGATCGCTGTAAGGGCTACCAAAGATAAAGCGATCAATGTAACTTTATTTGAAAAAATATCAGTTCCGCCTACTTTAGGAATTTATTTTAAAAATCTCGTATTACCTATATCTCTTCTCGTAAGCCTTTTTATCGGCCAGGCGGCCTCTTCTCAGTGGATTAAATTTCTAGCTTACTTAAATCCTACTTCCTTTAATTTAAAGGACCCTATTTTTGGTCAGGACGTTAGCTTTTACGTCTTCACCCTACCCCTCTTTAATACCTTGCTCGCCATTGTCTGGTGGGTAGTTTTAATCAGCCTTGTTCTGACCGTTTTTTATTACGCGTCGAAAACCGCTCTTTGGCTTGACCAGCGCGGTTTCTTAATTGACAAAGTGGCCAAGAATCATTTATCAGCTTTTGGTGCCCTTATTTTCTTACTCTTAGCCGTCGGGCACGTCCTTTCCCGTTTTGAAACACTAACTTCCCCCCATAATTTAGGGGCAGGCGCCTATTTTACAGACGTAAACGCGGTGCTTCCTGTGTTGTTACTTCTAGCTCTTCTGGCCTTGGTGGTAGCGGCAGCTTTTATGCGAAACATATTCGCTCCTGGCAAAAAGTGGTTCATCTTCTCCATTGGAGCCTATTTTGTAGTTTGGATCTTCGGGGCCATTGCCTATCCGACCGTTCTGCAAAGATTGCTTGTAGCACCAAACGAGCTTAACAAGGAAGACCCCTTCATTAAGCACAACATTGCCTTTACCAGAGCGGCGTTCGGCTTGGACAAGATTGAAAAGCGGGATTTGACCGGCGAGACTGTTCTTAGCCTGAACGACATCAGAAAAAACGATGCCACCATTAAAAGTGTACGGCTCTGGGACAGGCAGCCTCTTTTAGATACGTTTGGACAAGTGCAGGAAATCCGCACCTATTATGATTTCGCCTCAGTGGATAACGACCGCTACACTATCGATGGTCAATATCGGCAAATAATGCTTTCTCCAAGAGAGCTCAACAGCGAGAGTTTGCCAAGCAGGAGCTTTATCAACGAGCGGCTCACTTTTACCCACGGGTTTGGTTTGGCGGCTGGGCCGGTAAACCAAGTTACCGCGGAAGGGCTGCCGGTGCTTTTTATCAAAGATATTCCCCCATCCTCGAGCGTCAAAGGGCTTGAAGTGAAAAGGCCGGAGATTTATTTTGGCGAGCTTTCCTCTGATTATGTGTTTGTCAAAACCAAGGCGGCGGAATTCAACTACCCCAAAGGTGAGGAAAACGTCTTTCAAACCTATGAAGGCAAGGCTGGGGCGAAAATTGACTCTTTTTGGAAGAAACTTGCTTTTGCTCTTCGCTTTGGTTCGCTGCGGGTTTTGCTTTCCAATGATATCACCACTGAATCAAGAGCACTCTTTTACCGCAATATTAAGGAAAGAGTCCAAAAGACTGCCCCCTTCCTGCAGCTTGATTCCGATCCTTATGTTGTAGCAACGAAAGAAGGGCACTTGGTTTGGATATATGATGCCTATACTACAAGTGACAAGTACCCCTACTCACAAACTATTAATGGAGTAAATTATATACGCAACTCGGTCAAGATTACCATAGACGCCTATGATGGTATGGTGCAGTTTTACGTTTCCGAACCCAATGATCCTCTGGTTCAAACCTATCAGAAGATCTTCCCGGGCGTATTTCGTCCGCTTTCGGAAATGCCGGCCGATCTCAAAGAACATCTGCGCTATCCAGAAGATATCTTTGCTTACCAAAGCACTCTTTACGCCATTTATCATATGGATCAGCCCCAGATCTTTTACAACAAGGAGGATCAATGGGTAATTCCCCTAGATACAAGCTCAAAAGAAACGGGTGAGGAAAAAACAATGATGCGGCACATGATCATGAAGTTACCAGGACAGGAAAAAGAGGAGTTTATCCTTATGCTTCCCTTTACCCCGAGAGGTAAAGACAATCTAATTTCCTGGTTGGTGGCAAGAAACGATGGTGAGAATTACGGAAAGCTGGTGGTTTATCGTTTTCCCAAACAAAAGCTGATTTACGGACCAAACCAGGTCAATGCCCGCATTAGTCAGGACGCGGACATTTCCCGCCAGATTTCTCTCTGGGATCAGGCCGGCTCCCAAGTAATTCGCGGAGCTCTGCTGGTTATCCCGATTGAAGAAGCTCTTCTGTACGTTCAGCCACTCTATCTTCGTAGTGAGGGAGGTAAGATACCCGAATTAAAACGTGTTATCGTGGCCTATGAGAACAAAATAGCCATGGAAGAAACTTTGGAAACGGGTTTAACCCGGATTTTTGGTGAAGGAGCCTCTGTGGTCGAGAGGCGGGAAACAGAAAGACAGGAGCCTGCGGAAACCGATTTGGCGAAGCAAGCACAAACTGCTTACGAGGCTGCTCTGAAGGCTCAGAGAGAAGGTAACTGGTCTGCTTATGGCGCAGAGATCAAAAGATTGGGAGAAATCTTAAGTAGGCTGCAGAGCAAGTAATCAGCTATGGTAAATATATTATGGTTTATTGGAAAGACTTTATTTATCGTTTTGGCAGTTTTTGGTCTAACAAAACTTTTGAGCAGAAAAAGCAGTCTGCCAAAAGGGAAGATTATTGAAGGTGAGATTGTTGAAGAAAACAAAGAAAAATAGGTAAAAATTTAATGAGCCTCACAAAGATTTCATTGGAAGATTAAGATTAGAGTAGAAGATTTTTAAGCTCTCAAGGTCATAATCAAGCTCAATCTCTTGTTTAATGAATAAGTCTTTCAGGGGGAGCCAGATAGGACGCTGAGCGTGCAAATGCTCAGTTTGTCCCGTAATATCAAGCTTTTCTTCAGGTTAGAATAATCTCTAAGTAAACCCCGTGCAAAAGACAAATTTCGAATTTCTTGACAAATAACTGTCCCCATCATAATATAGATATATTCAAATATATCAATAAATATGAGCAAACAAATTGTTGGTGTTTTCAAAGCACTTTCCGACGAAACAAGAATAGATATTCTTCGCCACCTTCTTGGGGAAAAGGAGATTGCTTGTAAAGAGTTATTAGATAAATTTCCTCTCTCTCAACCTACTCTATCTCACCATTTCAATAAACTTATTGATGCAAATATATTAAATGAGCGAAAAGCGGGGGTGAGCCATATCTACAGTATTAACTATCAATATTTGAAGGAGTTAGGAATTGATATCCAAAAGATAGTTGCTCAAAGCGCATAAAAAGGAGGAAATTTATGAAAAAATGGGACAAATTAGCCGACGAGAAAACCATTGAAAATACTGTTGCAGCACTAAAAGCAAACGGAATTGACGCTCAAGTAGCAGAAAACAGACGAGAAGCCAAGAGAAAAGTTTTAGAACTTATTCCTGAAAGTAGCGAGGCAATGACGATGACCTCTGTAACTTTAGACACCATTGGGTTATCAGAGGAGATAAACAAAGCGGATAGTAGATTTAGGCCAGTCAGAGACAAACTTTATGCAATGGATAGAAATACTCAAGTTCAAGAGATGAATCGTTTAGGTGCTGCTCCTGAGTTTGTAGTTGGAAGTGTCCATGCTGTTACTGAAGATGGGCATGTATTGATTGCTTCAAACACAGGTAGTCAATTACCAGCCTACTCTTTCGGAGCATTGCATGTTATTTGGGTAGTTGGAGTCCAAAAAATTGTCAAAAACACAGATGATGGAATTAAAAGAATTTATGAACATAGCTTTCCTTTAGAAGATGAAAGGGCCCAGAAAGCATATGGGATGAGGAGTGGCGTTAATAAAATCTTAATCGTTAATAAAGAGATTCAATCAGGGAGAATTAATGTTATTTTTGTCAAAGAGAAATTAGGATTTTAAGGAGGAGCCAAATTTGGCTGAAGTTTCTTGATCTCGTTCCACCTTTCTCTCAATTCGCCAACAAAAATAAGGTTCTGAAAGACTTGAATAATCTTTAGTAAGTTTACCCGAAGTGTCGGATGGATTAAGCGAAATTGGCCAACAATTCTTAGGATTGTTGCAGTGTCAATTCAGGATATTCTACAATCTCAACCCAGTTGGCAGTTCCCAGCCTGCCAAAGCTTCAGCGGCGGGCAGGGAAAATCGTCACTTCGACTACGCTCAGTACAAGCCCATCTGGCGAGCCAGATAGTTATTACTCGAATTTTTAATAAACTTGGTTGTGTGAACCAATATCATAAAGCCAGAGTTCATCATCAACAATTTTGCAAACAACTCTTATATCACCAGTTACTGAAAAAGCTCGGTAGCTACTTAGCTTACCTATTAGTTTGTGGTCGTTTAGTGTCGGGTCTTTAGGATCAGCGATAAATCGTTTAAGTTTGGTTTGAAATTTGGAAACAAATTTAGGGTTTGAACTTATCCGTTTCTGATAATTCTTAGCGAATTTTTTATGAACCTTTATTTGCATTCAATTTGGCCACGAGTTCTTCTACACTCTTCGCAGAAATAATGTTTTTATTCTCTTCAAAATCCAAGGTCTGTTTTAAGTATCGACTTTCCGCTTTTGGAGTTAACTTGACTACTGGTTCAAAAGAAATTTTTAAATTTCCCTGAGAGAGCTGCGCTAAAAAAATCCTTACAGACTCCTGTAGAGAAGAAAAACCCTGCTTAGCAGAAGCTTCTTCAGCTTTGTCTTTTAACTCCTTTGAAATTGGAACTTGTAAGATCGTTTTGTTCATAACAATACAATTGTATAGTTTTGATAATATTTGTCAATATGGAAAATTTTCGAAATATTAAAGATTACCCCCCAAGGTTAAAAATAAAGGGGTTATATGGGGGTATGCCTGAAATTTCGGTAGGTTAAGCGGTTATAGCTAAAAGTTGCTGAGTTTGTTGCAGAGTATGTTTGGAATGTTCTACAACTTTTGACCAGTTAGCAGTTCGAAAATCGTAGTTCGATTAACTCACCATCTGCGATCCCATCGGGCGAGCCAGCACTTTTAGCTAGGTTATTCTCCTCTTCTTCTTTTATTGAGAGTCTCCACTTAAAAGAGTATAATTGAATTGGCTTTAATGGATATTAAGTTGTTCACAACCACCTTTCTTTTGATATTTTTGGCTGAGCTTGGAGATAAAACCCAATTAGCCGTTGTTGCTTTGAGTGCAAAGGAGAAGTCTCCTTTGACAATATTTATTTCTGCCATTTTTGGATTCGCTTTAGCAACCTTAATTGCTGTTGTTGGAACAATCGGCGCGAAATTCATTCCGATACAGTTTATTGAGAAGATAGCAGCTGTAGCCTTTGTGATTATTGGTATTTTAATTTTTTTCAATAAAATTTAACTCTTATATTTGCAGATAAATTTCTATAAAAATGGAGATTTTTAGTTTGGATCTTGTAAAGATTATTGAAGCAGTTGGTTATTTAGGTATTTTTGCTATTGTTTTTGCCGAAAGTGGCCTTTTTTTCGGGGTGTTTTTACCAGGAGATAGTCTTCTTTTTACCGCTGGTTTTCTTGCCTCTCAAGGTTTTTTTGATATTAAAATCTTAAGCCTACTTACGTTTGTGGCGGCGGTTTTAGGGGATAATGTGGGTTACGTTTTTGGAAAAAAAGTTGGTCCCTTAATCTTTAAACGGGAAGATTCTTTTTGGTTTCATAAAAGGTATCTGGAAGAAGCCCGCCGATTTTACGAGAAACACGGTGGTAAGACCATTATTCTGGCTCGTTTTCTCCCGATAATTCGTACCTTTGCGCCGATTGTAGCTGGGGTAGGAATAATGAGATATAAAACTTTCTTTTTTTATAATGTTTTAGGTGGTTTTTTCTGGGCAATTGGGGTAACGGCTACTGGTTTTTTTCTAGGAAGCGCTATTCCAAACGTAGATCGCTATCTTTTTCCAATAATACTACTAATTATTTTAATATCACTGCTGCCTTCAGCTATCCATTTATTGAAGGGACGTAATTCGTCAAAAGAATAAAGGGTAATCTTTTAGTTTCTTTAGTCCGAAGGACGCAAGAAGCTAACCTCTATTCTAGATAATCCTTTAGCTTCTTACTTCTAGTCGGGTGACGTAGTTTTCGGAGAGCCTTGGCTTCAATTTGGCGAATTCGTTCTCTTGTTACGCCAAATTCTCTGCCAACTTCTTCTAAAGTGCGCTGTCTTCCATCATCTAGACCGAAACGTAGTTTTAAAACTTTTTTTTCACGGTCATTTAGAGTATCCAAAACTTCGCTAATATGAGCTTTAAGAAGCTCATGAGAAGCGACTTCTTCGGGACGAATTTCTTCATCAGGAATAAAATCTCCTAGGGTCGAATCTTTTTCATCACCAACCGGTGCCTCTAGACTGGTTGGTTCTTGGGAAACTT
>Ga0209541_10004002_pt1 | contig 26503 bp, 32 predicted proteins | sample RifCSPlowO2_01_FD_184027 | JGI IMG/M metagenome (GOLD analysis project Ga0209541, IMG submission 184027) | Groundwater microbial communities from Rifle, Colorado - Rifle CSP2_plank lowO2_0.1 (SPAdes) (version 2) | ecosystem: Environmental > Aquatic > Deep subsurface > Groundwater | place... | reverse complement strand
TGCATGTGGCTACGCCACCAGTGAAACTACACACAAACAATGAAGAAACTACTTCATTGTTGTGCAGAAAAGTGATAGTTTTCACTTTTCTTGCACTGGTGGAAAACTCATATTATAAATAATTGTGACAAGAATATTCTGATTGGAATTGAGAAAAAAAAATTATGATCTCTGCCTGGCCCATATTTTTTTGAAGAAAGTTAAAGACAGAGTTGAGAGCAAATATCTTCCAACAGGAACAAATGCTTTGAGCCAAGGGTAACTATCATGAATAAGAACTAGTCATATTCCAGCGATGAAGTAGGTTGAAAAGACTAAACTTGGATTCTATTTTTTCAAATGATGTTGTTCCAAAAACTCTTTGAACTGACCTTTTCTGTTGGCTAACTCCTCAAATTTACCTTGCTGTACTATCCTGCCTTGGTCAAAGACTAATATTCTATCATAATTTTTCAAAGTGGTTAATCTATGGGCAATGGTAATCATAGTTTTGTCAAAAAATATTTTTTCCAAGTTTTTTTGAATAATCATTTCATTAGTGTTATCTAACGCAGAGGTAGCCTCATCGAGTATTAATACTTCGGGAGATTGAAGGACTAAGCGTGCCAAAGCCAGTCGTTGCCTCTGTCCACCACTTAGATTGTTCCCGCCCTCAGCAACTTTGCCATTAAAACCGCCCAAGTCATTCTTGATCTCATGATAGATATTTGCTTTTTTGGCTGCTTCCACTATTTTATCATCACCTATTTTCTTGGAACAACCATAACTGATGTTCTCTTTAATTGTTCCTGCAAAAATATAAGTCTTCTGCGGAACATAGGCTATTTTTTGAGCTATTTCCGCACGAGTTAGTTCTTGTAGATCTTTCCCTAGAAATATAATCTTCCCAGAGTAATTATGAACCAGCTTTAACAAAATCTTAATCAACGTTGATTTGCCGCAGCCAGAAGCACCCACTATCCCTATTTTCTCTCCTCTTGATATTCTAAGATTAAGATTATCCAAAACTAATTCTGGTTTGCCAAAATATTTGAAGGAGAGGTTATTAATCGTTAAAAAATGATCACTCTCTTTTTTTAGGCTCGTTTTTTGAAGATCAAAAGATTGATCAAGCGGTTGGGTACTTAATTCATACAAATCTTGCACTTTTATAGAACTTTCATGCGCCTGGTCTAAGATTCGATGTATTTCTCTCAGGGGACTAATTATACTCATAAAAAGAATGGAATAAGTTAAAATATCCCCTTTAGTTATGATTCCACTAACTGCAAAATAGATGGAAATACTAACTACTAACATATAAAAAAAAGCCTCATTGAGATATTTTGCAGCGTCATAGATAGCCATCCAAAGGTGATGCTTGATCTCCATTTTTCGTAAATTTTCAGAAATGTCTTCTATTTTTTTAACTTCGGTATTAACAGTATTGGCAACCCTTATAGTCTCTAATCCTCCCATCATTTCGACAACTTTCCCATCTATCTCTTCTTTTCCCCGTAGGAGAGAAACACGAATTCCTTTTTGGGAAGAGATTTGCTTAAGGACAATGAATAATCCTGCCGGTATAACCAAAATCATAAATGAAGCCAATAAAGGTTTTTGATAAAAAGCAATCGCAAGAGCAGCTACAGCTGAAAAAAGAGAAGGAAAAAAATCCAAAAAACCAAGCTTAAGCAACCTAATTAATCCGTCGATAGAACGAAAAATTCTGCCATGCAAAGCACCAATTGAGTATTTAAGAATAAACAAATTAATATCTGTTTTAAGAAGTCTATCAATAATCTTCACTGTTTGCTTTTTCTCAGTCTGAGTTGCAACATTTTCAACCAAATATTTTCTGATGACAGTTAAACCTTCTTTGAACAGAACAATGATTAAAATCCAAACTAAAAAAGGAATAGCAACGGTAAAAGTGGCACTATCCAAACCAATCATCTTATCAACAAATTTTCCTAAGATTACAGCTGGTAAATTAGTGAGAAAACCAGTAACGAGCATAATTGCCGTCGCAATGAATAAACTTTTTTTCTCCTGGTTATGTAATAACTGCAAGACTCTTTTGAATCCATACAAGATGTCTTTGAATTCTTGGAAAATTTTCATGACCATCATAAAAAAAATACTGCAACCGGTCGGGTAGTAGTGAAGCTTAGACATCTATTCATCATCAATATCTTCTTCGGCAGCTTTTTCTTTAATCCTTTTTAATTTTTTAGTTAATGGAATAACCTCACCACAATGCTGACAAGTTACTATATAAGATTGAACACTTTTGTATGCTTTTCTCTTATACTGTCCGGTAGATTCGCCTTTCTTTTTACATTTAGGACAGGTATAAGTAGATTCTATTTCTAAACTTTCTTCATGAGCAATCTTATCTTCCTGATATTTACAAGCAGGACATTCATAAATCTCAGCTCTGGTCTTAACTTTGCCTTTAACAACCGGTTTGCCCATCTTAGCTTTCTTACATTTAGGGCAGGTTTTGCGATAGACCCAGGCCAGAACAGTATCTCTATTGGTAAAGTACAAACATTCCACCATAGATTTGGGAATTCTTAGAGCCATGAAATAAATGTTATCTAACTTATTTATATAATTTTTGGTTGGTGGGAATTTTCCACAGTTTTATAGGATTTCACTCTCCAATCTCTTAACTTCAATAGAAATTGCCGGTGAATTGAGACGTATATAGCGAGGACATTCAGTATATTCCAATTTTTCTTTTTTACAATATTCGATTATTTTATTTTTCTCATCCGTATCAGAGAATTTAATGACAACTACAAAACCCATATCTTCTTTGTGAACTACATCAAACTGCTTCAAATCTGCAATAACTTTTTTTCTTTTTTGAGTTAAAAAACGTATTCTCTCCGGCAGATTTCTGATTTCTTTTAATATACTATTTAGTAATTCATCTTGATCTAAATGATCAATTCCAACAGTAGCTTGATGAAGCAATCTTTCATCAGGGGAAGAAATAAATCCTCCTATTTTAGCTTCAACCAATTTTTCTTCGCCAAAACTGCACACGAGAAAATCAGCATAACTACCGTCGCACAGGGATGTGCCTATCGATCCAGAAACATCCATTATAACCAGACAATTATTGCGTTTGCAGATATCATAAATTTCTGTCATGGGTTGCTGAGCAAAATAGCCACCAGGGTTTTGATAGAGAAATGCGCTTGGTTTTAATTCAGTTAATTTAGTTGTGAGATCATCCAGATTTATACGAGCATCGTCACAACTAACTTTCACTGCTTTTAAGCCTAATTGAGGCGGTGCTTTTTCATAATGGATCCAACCGCCCTCTTCCGGAATAAGAATAGTACTTCCTTTGGGCACAACAGATAAAGCTGCAGTTATAGCCGCATTTCCCCGCAGAGTTATTTCAATATATGGATGAGATGTTAATCTATGTATTTCTTTCAGGATAATTTCTTTGGTGATATTTTGGTGTAAGAGATCTCGGATCATAGGAGAAGGAATATTAAGTAGAGTTTTTATAATTTGTGATTGATAATGTGTGCATAATATAGTAAAAGACACAATTAATCAAACAAAAAGTTATGTATTTTAAATATAGTATCAGTTGATTATTGTTTGATTATTTTTCTCCGCCACTATAAAAATAAGCATAACATTAAACAGCTCTGTAGACAGAGATAAAATAAATTACACAATTATTTTTTTAAATACTTTCTCTCTCTTTTTACCTTTTCGTGAATACTTAATCCCAAAGGTATGCCGATAGTCATACTAATCACTAAAGCCACTATCGAACCAATAATCCATAAAATTACTTTGTATAACTCTAAAAAGAAAATGATATTAATACCTATGGAATAAAGAGCAGTAAAAATAAAAGTCATCTGGATTATCAAATCCATAACTAAAAGCATTCTTTCTTTAAATTCAAATTGATAACTTTTTGATTTTTCTCTTATCAATCTAGAAACATAAAATCCCAGAACGATGATAACTACTGCCAAGACATATTTAGGCGATGCGGTTATGATATCTTCTACTAAGTTTTTGGTGAATTCTCGGTTAAGTATTATTAAAGCCCATCTGAAAAATATTAGGAATGTTATCAACCCTACAAACCAACAGATAATTTTCAGAGAAATGTTTAATATTCCTCTAGATTCTGGATAGAGCTCAAAAAATTTTATAATTTTATTAAATATCCTGGTAAGAAAAATTATTTCGATGGCCGATACCAGAATTCCAGAAATGATTAATATTACTGGATAAAGTAAATTCAGATTCATATTTTTACTTCCTCATAATAGTTTATTGTTTGTTTAGCTATTAAATCCCAATTAAATAGTTTAGCACGATCATAGGCTTTTTTACCAACTTTTGCGCATTCGATTTGGTCATCTAAAAGTTGCTTTACTTTATAAATAAACTCTTTTTTGTTGTTAACCAAAAAACCAGCATCCCCAATAACATGGGGAATTCCCCCAACATTAAAAGCGACAACCGGCCTACCCGTTGCCATTGCTTCTAAGATGCATAAACCAAATGACTCATATTTTGAAGGCTGAACATAAATTTTTGATTCACGATATAAATAAATTAAATCATCTTGATCTTGCGGTGTTGTAATTATTTTTAACCTCTCTTTATATCGACTTTCTAATAGAGCAATAGAATCTCTTATTCCCTTCAACTCTCCTTCTATCGAAGTGTAAGGGCAAATTGCGGTGAAAGTAGCATTTTTGATAGTCATTACATTTTTTATCAACTCTGGCAAAAAATCTATCCCTTTATCTTTGCTAAACCTTCCAATAAATAATACATTTTTCCCAGTTATCGGAAAATGGTTGAATAATTCAAAATCTACGCCGTTAGGAATGACTTTTGCTGACTTTAAAATATACTGTTTTTTACCGCTAGATAATAAATCTTTTGAAACAAAAATGGCACCATCACAATAATTAGTAGTATGCTCAATCCAGGTGATGAGATCTTCGAATTGTTTTTCTTCTTTACTCAGTTCTTTTACTCTTAATTTTTCTATGGCATGGAAAGTGTGAATCCACTTTAGGCTATACACTTTTTTTAGAATAAATGCTGCTTTAGTAAGCGACCCATGAGTATGAATAACATCAAACTTTCTCTTTAAGTTCTCCCGAACGAATTCTTTTATAACCTCTGATTCAAAAAGGTCGTATTCAAACCTCTTTTTAGAAAAACTATCGCTGATGGGAGTTAAAACTCCACCTATAACGTGAATATAAGCACCATTTTCTTTATAATAATTATCCATATCTCCATGGCAAAATATATGCACCTCACAATTATGCTTAACTAAATATTTAGCCAGATTATACACATGCACTCCAACACCGGAAATAGTGGGTTTTAGATAATAATAGCTAACTAAAGCCACTTTTAGTTTTTGCTTGCTTACTACATCAATTAGGGTAATGCCTCCCTTTGTAATCTTTTTACTTATTTCAATTAGATTTGAAATTACTAAATCCATTCCCATACAATTTCCCCCATAGTTAGAATAAAAACAACCTTTAATAATCTTCTTGTTCATTATATTTTTTAAGTAAAGAATTAACTAAGCCAATGAGCAGAATATTCAATAACAGGAATCGTCTGCTATCAAGCTTGCTTTAACGAAAGGATCTAGATCATTATTATCATGAACAATTAATACTCTTCCTTTTTCTAAAAATCCTAAAGAGAACTTTGCACTTGAAAAATTGAATTATGCAAAGTTCTTTAAAACATACACCCTTTCAAACCATACTGCTGCAGGGTATTTGATTAGTTGAGATTTTTTAATCTTAACTAGGAATTAGATGCCATAGCAAACCCTAAGGTATTAGAACCAGTTAATAAATAATTATTCTAATTATTACTTCTTACTTTCCCGCTTTCTTTGCTTTCTCCTTTTTTTCGGCAGAATTTTCTTCAGACAACCTATACTTCAATTCCCAATTTAAGCGATGAAGAATACTATTTTGATCGATGAAACGTTGAACATTTCCACTTTCCTGAAGAGGAAGGAAAGGTATTTTCTGGGCTAAAAGCAAAGTTAAAGCAGTATACGTATTATCACTTTTAGTTACATGCTTAAGATTATGAAAAGGCACAGCCATATTTTTCAGTTTGATACTACTCTGCTGTTGAGGAGCCATTTTCACAATTAATCTTGTATCTAAAATACCACTGAAACTATTATCCTCCACTAAGAATACATCTTTAGCCAAAGAATGATATTTTTGCACAAATTCTGAAAAGAGTAAATTAGGATCTACTTTAGGCAGAGTCACAGGAGTAAATTCTTTTATGGAAATTCTTGACAAAACATTCTTGACAATAACCTGTTCCAAACTATTCTTAGCCAGAACGTACAAGAAACCACCTAACAAAACAAACCATAATCCCGCAATCATCCCTCCAAATACTTGTACCAAACCTAAAACAAATAAAGCAATGCCCAGCGCTTTCCCAACCCCGGAAGCGATTTTAGTAGCTTTAACCAAATCTTTGTAATAGGCATGAAGTATGGCTCGAAAAGCCCTTCCCCCATCCAAAGGGAATCCGGGGATTAAATTGAAGATAGCCAGAGTAAAATTAAGTTGATATAAATAGTAAGAAATGGCGGTAAGGTATAAACCACCATCAGCACCATGGATTAAATAAAACAAAATTCCCAGCATTATAGAAAAAAGTGGTCCGGCCATAGCCATCCAAAACTCTGAGAAGGGTTTAAGATCATCAGAATTTATTCCTGCCACTCCACCAAAGAAGAATAAAGTGATGCTCTCTACTTTTATGTTTTGAGATTTGGCTACTAAAGAATGACTTAACTCATGGAGGAGTACTGAAACAAATAACAAAAGTGAGGATACAATTCCTAAAATCCAATAAGTGGTGGTAGTTTGATTAGGAAATAATTCTGGAAAGAAAGAAGTAGCTAAACTCCAACTAAGAAGAAGAAATACAAACCACCAGGAGAAGTGAAGTTGTACCTTAATTCCAAAGATACTGAAGAGAGAGGTATTTTGGTTCATAAGGAGAAGAATTGGTTAGGAGTATATAAAAATATTGAAAAAAAGTAAGTAATAGATTGGGTGAAAAAATATGAGCTAGACCAAGCTTTGAGGATGAGGCACTAAGATTCGTAAGAACAGTTGGTAGGCGATTTTCCTCATAATTGCATATTTTCTATAGTGAATAAGACAACGAAAAATCGACCGAACCCGCAGTCTGCTCGTATTTTTCTCGGGGAGACCTATTACTTATGAAAAAAAAGTATGTATTAAGTTAAAGAAAATCCTGAAGAGCAGCCGTCCCCGTCTATACACACAATAAGAAAACAATCTGATTGGTGCACCAGAGAAGTAGTTTCTTCTCTGAGTGAATGGGGGGAATTATCATCACAGTGAAACTACACACAAACAATGAAGAAACTACTTCATTGTTGTGCAGAAAAGTGATAGTTTTCACTTTTCTTGCACTGGTGGAAAACTTATATTCTACAGAGCCTGACTAACAAAAAGATATATATATACAAACTATTTATTCTAGTATATGAGTTTAAGAGAAAAGAGATGGTGGAAAAAGTTGTTTGGCTTCAAAGAAGCAGATAAAGTTGACGTCATCAAAGATATTGAGGCTATTTCAGAATTTTTAGAAGAAGTAAATAATGATATTAAATCCATACTTCCCGAATTGCAAAAGTTGGAAGAATTAGAAAATGAAAGAGAAGTAATCAACAGCGATAAATTACTTAAAGTAAATTTGGTCACCCAAGAAAAAGTATTTGAAAAATTACTGGAAAAATATGAATTTCTGCAAGATGACGTTGATATCAACGGTTCACGATTAAGACATATTGCCGGAGAGTTTCTTAAGCATGCTAAAAAAGCGGGACTAGACGAGTTAGTGAGAAAGAAAAGAAAAGAGATGAAATGGAGAATGTAGGTTCACCTCACAAATATCATCCACTTCTCATTACCCTCTATCTCCAATAAAATTCTCTTGGCAATGGTTTGTTTAGGATTAGGCAGCAATTTTACTCTGCTCTTCAAATCTTCAAAACTTTTAAATGGCTTAGCTTTTCGTGCTTCTAATATTTCCCACATATGCTTTTTTCCTAAACCAGGAAGTAATTCTAACTGGTGCATACGCATACTTAATGGTTGAGCCTGGTTAAAAAAAGCTATAAATCGGGGTTCATCTTTTTCTACCAGTTGCTCAATTACATGAGGCAAACTGTTTCTAGCCGTTGCAGTTAATTTTTCTATGGGAATCCTTCCTTTGATGTGATGAATTTCTTCCCGCTTTCCCTCGCCAATATACACTTCTTGATGAGGCTGCAGGAATATTCCTTTCTTAGGAATAAGTTCTAATAGGCTTAAATGTTCCAAACCCAAAGCTTGAGCTATGGGCATCTTCATGGACCCATCATCAAAGGTGTAACCATGTTCTAGGTAGTCAAGCACTACGGCTCGCTCTTCTTTCATTGGTTGTAAATTCATCATGAGTAGTAAATATCCATTAGTTAATAAAAATTACGCTTTTGGATATAAAAAGCCCGTTTTATACGAACCCTTTAACCGCAGCGGCAATGCTTTCCTGATCTTTTTTGACCAAGCTTAGCGGATAAGCCTGCAGAACCACCTTCAGATCAGCGGCGGTTGTAGGTAGAAATTCCATGATCTTAGCTATGTGCTCTTCCTTTAGTCTAGTTAAATTTAAGTCTAATAATTTTTGGTGTAACTGTTCTTTTTTTTGAGGTGATAAGGTAACAAAAGCATCCAGGTACTCATTCAATCTGGAAGATAAAAGATTCAATTCTACATCCCGCTTTTTGATATCATTTAATATGACTTTAACATCAGGTAAGGAGAGGCACTTTTCTTCAATGAATTCGAGATTTACCATTTTGTTTGTTAATTTATTTTTTTGTTTTTATTATATACTGAGTTTTGATTACTTCTCTATTTTTAAATTACTGCTTCTTTAAATGAATAGGATGTACGAATACCATTTTTTCTTTATCCCCATCACGAATCTGAACTTGGTAACAAAATCCTCTTTTACCACTAATAGTTCCAGTCAAACCATGAAATCGAGAGTAAAACTGCCCTTTCTGTATACTGGAATTAATCTTTAAAGTTACCTTGTCACCATGGTTGAATGCTTGGAAATATTGACTTAAAGGAATCTTTCCTTTGTTTCGATAATATATCTTGAATTTGTGCCTGCTCTTACGTTGAGTAGTTCCTATCCTTTTTGTCATGGTATGATTATTTTAAGAGCTATTTATAAAGATTTCGCCGAGGTTTGAAAATTATTTGGGTGGATTGATATTTCTGGCGTATTCTCTTAAAGAATCCATGAAGAAAGCAAGCCCTACTTTAAGTTTTGGGGGAAAAAGTTCAGGAACATTTTTGATTGTAATAATTTCAAGTAATCCATCTTCTGTTCCGGTAAATCCTCGTTCTAATCTAAACGCGGTAAAAGGGACGCCCGCTTCTTGACCACTAAGAATATAAATAAGAGGATTGGACATAAAACTACCATCATAATAAGGATTAGCACTTCCTAAAAAGGTTCTAACCGTATCAGAACTACTATGTTCAGCCATAAATAACCTAAGATCCTCTGCAACAGACCCAACATCTTCGACGGATACGGATGAAGTAACGGGTATAACCACTTTTCTTTCTGTTGAAGAAACAGTTACGTAATGAACTCCCGAGATTAAGACTTTTTCCGGAAGTTTGTGTAGATAAACCATTTTATTGAAAAATGAGCATTAGATTTATAAATCTTTTGGTATCTTAATCATTTATTAGTAGTAACTTGATATATCCTCGAAACTCTTATAAAAAACAGCCACAAAAAGAGACATATGGAAGATTTTTTCAGCGAAGCAATAGAAATTCTCAGAACTAAAAATCCCTCTGAGAAAGAATGGACTCAGATAAAAAGAGCACTAGCTCCAAAATATAAACTCAAAAATATTCCTACCAATATTGAAATTCTGCTGCATGCCCCTGTTGATGAAATTTCATTTTTCAAAAAAAAGTTGCTGACTAAGCCCACTAGAACTATCTCCGGCGTATCTCCTGTAGCCATTATGACTAAACCCGATCGCTGTCCACACGGGAAATGTACCTTCTGTCCTGGTGGTATCGGCTCTCCCTGGGGTGATGTGCCTCAATCATACTCCGGACATGAACCAGCGACGATGAGGGGCAGGAGAAATTTTTATGATTCCTATTTGCAAGTTATCAATAGATTAGAACAATATGTTTTACTGGGACATAGTTTTGACAAGATAGAATTGATCATTATGGGAGGAACGTTTCCTGCCACTCCTCAAGAATACCAAGAAGAATTTATTTTAGGCGCATTTCAAGCCATGAATGATTTTTCCACCCTGCTCTTTGATGAGAAAGGTAATTTTGATTATATCAAATTTAAAGAGTTCTTTGAACTTCCCGGAGATATTCGTGATGAGCAGAGAATAAAAAGAGTGCAAAATAAAATATTGAAATTGAAAGAAGAGAATAGAGTGAAATGGAAAGAATATACAGTAAATGGGACAAAAAATGGAGCAAAGGGGAAAGAAGATGGAGAACAATGGAAAGTAAATAAACAAATAATTTTACAAAAAGAACAAGAGAAAAATGAAACTGCTAATATAAGATGTGTGGCTTTATGCATTGAAACCAAACCTGATTGGAGTTTTCTAGAACAGGGGAATGAAATGCTTCGACAAGGATGTACCAGAGTAGAGTTGGGAATTGAATCTGTGTATGATGATGTTTTAACATATACCCATCGAGGACATACTGTTGCCAATTCCAAGAAATCAATACAAATTCTTCGTGATTTAGGATTTAAAATAAATTTTCATTATATGCCCGGATTACCTTTAACTGATAAAGAACGAGACCTAGCGGGGATGAAACAATTATTCTCTGATCCCGATTACTGCCCCGACATGATCAAGATGTATCCTTGTATGGTTGCTAAGGGAACTCCTTTGTACGCCCAGTATCAACGCGGAGAATTCACTCCCATCAGCACTGAAGAAGCGGCAGAGAGAATCATGGAATGGAAAAAGTTCGTTCCAGAATATTGTCGAATACAACGAGTACAAAGAGATGTGCCCACTAAATACTGGGAAGCGGGAGTGGATCGAACTAATTTACGACAATTTACATTTGAAAAATATGATATTAAATGCCGTTGTATCAGATGTAGGGAACCCAAAGGTAAAGATGTAGCGTGGGAAAAAGTTAAAATTAAAGTAATGGAATTTGAAGCATCTCAGGGAGTTGAATTTTTCATATCTGCTGAAGATCCCCTGAATGATGTGATCATAGGATTTTGTCGATTACGATTTCCCTCTTTGTATTTGAGACCAGAGATTACGCCAGGGTGTGCATTGATTCGAGAATTGCATGTGTATGGGACGGCAACTGCAATTGGCGAAGAAGGAATGGTACAACATCGAGGCTGGGGAAAGAAACTAATGCAAAAAGCTGAAGAGATTGCAGAAAATAATGGAAAGAATAAGATAGTAGTAATTTCGGGAGTAGGTGTAAGAGAATATTATAGGAAACTAGGGTACAAGAAAGAAGGGCCGTATATGGTAAAGCTTTTATCCTAAGGGACATTTTGAAGAATATGAAATCAGTATTTCACATGGCCAAGCGTGGTGCAACCGTAACTTTAGGATCGTTCTTTCTAGGAATTGGGGTGATAATGATCTTTACACCAGGGCCAGCTATCATATTTATTCCACTTGGAATAGCGTTATTAGCTACGGAATTTCATTGGGCGCGGAAGATTAAAGAGAAAATTAAAAAGAAACTTAAATTACATAAATAAGTCGCCTATTTAGCTTTATAAACCACATGCCACCGTTAGCTATTTGGTCTGCCAAACCAAATATTTATAAACGACTCTTGGAGGAACAAAAACCATGACTCTCTACCTTATCGGAATCGGACTTACAGATGAAAAAGACATAACTGTTAAAGGATTAGAAATAATCCAAAAGTGCGATATAATGTATGCAGAAAATTACACCTCTTTATTACAATGTTCTATTAAAGATTTAGAGAAGTTCTATAACAAAAAAATAATTCCTGCTAATCGTGATGCTTCGGAACAAGGAGCAGAAAAAATAGTCCAGGAAGCAAAGAAAAAAGAGGTAGCATTTTTAGTAGTAGGAGATCCTTTCTCCGCTACCACTCATGCCGAATTATTCAAGTTAGCAAAAGATAATAAAGTGCCAGTTCAAGTTATATATAATGCTTCCGTGCTTACGGCCATAGGTATTACCGGATTACAATTATATAAATTTGGAAGAACAACATCTATCCCCTTCATTGAAGATCATCCTAATTTGGAAACACCTTACAAAGTGTTGCATCAAAATAGATTATTAGATACACACACTTTATGTCTATTAGATCTAAAGCCAGAAGAAAATAAGTTTATGAATGTAAATGATGCTCTGAGTATTTTAGAATCCATCGAGAAGCGGATGAAAGATAAAGTAATTACTGATAATTTATTTGTAGTTGGTTGTGCTCGTTTGGGAAGCGAAGATTTTGTGATTAAAGCAGGTAAATTGAGTGAAGTCAAGAAGATCAATTTTGGAAAGCCGCCACATTGTTTGATTATTCCGGGCAAGATGCATTTTGCGGAAGAAGAAGTATTACGATTTTATAAAGTTTGAAACTTTTTTACTAAATGGATAGTAAATATAAACATGATTAAGTCAAAGGTTTATAATTCACTTCTCGAGTAAGAGCGGTATTAGTCTCATACATCTTAAATAAATCGGGATTAAATTTAATCCACATATCAAACTTCCTTCTCGTTTCAGAGTCAATTTCATGAGTTGCTCCCACTATGGTAGCATACTGAATATCAGCTAGTGCTTTCTGGGCTTCGGGATTATCTAAACATTCGGCATCAGTATCGTCAGAGTTGGCAGTGTTGCCCCAATAATCATCTTCAAATTGAAATCTAGCGGAGGTAGAAGAAGTTGGCCCGTAGAATAATTTGTTATAATCTATACTAGCAGAATGATAAAAATTTTCGGCTATACGAGCTTCATCTAACGAGGAATATGTAACCGTAAATCTAGAAGAAAAATTATGAGAATCTACTTCTTTATCATCATTTTCGGTGTTTGCATCATCACTTTCTTTTTTTGAAGAGGTCCTAGGAAGAGATTCATTTTTGACCGTACTTTCTAATTTATTTTCCCCCGGATTATTTCCAGAAACTGAAGCAGATAAATTAAAAATGGTTGATTGATCCAAAACCGCTGGAAGTGTACCTCTCTTCTTTTCTTCAACCAATCCTGGAGAGGGAGTGGGTAAAAGAGGAATAACCGTAGCAATTAAAGCTGCAACTAGCGAAATGGAAAAATAGCGGTTACTCACTTCTTTTTGTGTTGGATTTGAAATAAAAAGTCACCCAATTTGATTGTAAAGTAAGGGAAGTGTTTTCATTTATAAACGTTATGCAAATGAGAAGAAATGAGAGGAAAGCAGAAGAAACTAACAAAAACCTAATTCCTATATCCTTCTTCTTGAGCAGCTATCTTGAGGAATTTAGGCTCATCAGCTACAACCTCCCAAAAATGCAATTTTGTACGTTTGATGGTCCAGTGTTTTATTTTCCATTTAATATTTTCTCCCTGAACATTTATTTCCACATAATGCTTTTCTCGAGCTTGCAACTCATAAGTCTTATTATCTAACAAATACTCATCCCTCCAAGTATCCGGATGGATGATAACCCAATTATCTTTCTCTTCAACATACTTCTGATGAATGTGACTAAGCACATGTAATTTATGTCTTTTTATATGTTCTTCATGTTTCTTATATTTTTCAGTTATTTTATCTACATCCCAATGCACATTTTTAAATCGACGATAAAATTCACGAAGTAAATCTTTAGGAAAAGTGTAAGTGGGATCATAATAATAACGGATGGGATAATAAAAAATACTTTTAAAAAAGTATTCCATCGATCGTAAACTTATTTGCCTAACTACGGCATGATGATGTGAAAATAGTACTGGAAGCGGTTTTACCCTTTCTAAAAAAGGATGTTCTTCTTTCAGGGTCATAAAGCGGCTGATCAATCCAAATGAAACCCAAGGGATATTTAAAATAGGTTCTCCTTTATAATCTAAGAAAAGATTATCTTTATTCATCTTATTCAAAAAATCGTATTGTTGTCCATGTTCAGCATAAACACCATGACGTTGATAGGACATATCAAAAAATATTTTAGTTGGAAAACCAAGAAGCTGTTTAATCTTTCTTTGAACTTCGATAAAAAACAAATCAGGGTCATGGTTGCCGATAACAAAATAAACTAAATGCCCTTTGCCTTTTAAAAATACACCGAGGGCATCAAATACGCGCTGATGTGCTTTGTACACTAATTTTAATTTGCTCAGAGAAATACGAGAAGTTATATGCCGAGGATAGGATTTCTTTCCTTTATGAATATAGGGACATTTGAGAAAATCAAAAGTATCCCCATTAAATACTAAATCTACGGGATCTTTTTGCCGGCTGAGTTTTAAAATCAGTTCGGACAAGGCTTTATCGCTGATGAAATCATCAGTATAGGTCCCCCCGCCCATTTCCACATCACCCAAGATTATTATCTGTTTCACAGATAGGAGTATAAAAGATGATTTTATTAAACTATTGGTGTGATATTTATTTGTTAATCATGATTCCAAAATCGATAAGTGTACCAAAGTTATATAAAAGAGAATCAAATGAAAGTAATCATGCAGGAAATAGAAATAAAGATTCTGGAAATTAATCGTAAAGATATTGAAAAAAAGCTGCTGGCTTTAGGAGCAGTTAAGAAGTTTGACGGAATTATTCAAGCATTATATTTTGATTACCCCGATGGTTCAATTAACAAAGTGAAAAATACCTTACGTTTGCGCAAGGAAGGAGAAAAAGTAGTGCTTACTTTCAAAAAACATGGTAAAGATAAAAAAGTTAAAATTTGTGAAGAGTTGGAAGTGTCCGTTTCAGATTTTGAAGTGATGAAACAAATCTTGGAAGCCATGGGAGTCAAACAATGGTTGTCAATGAAAAAACAGAGGACTTCTTATTCTCTGGATGGAACCCATTTTGAATTTGATCGATATGTAGATGAATATGATTATATTCCTGAATTTGTAGAGATTGAAGCAAAAGATATAGAAACATTGTATAAAGTAGTAGAGATATTAGGTTTTCAAAAAGAAGATTGCAAACCCTGGGGAGTTCTGAAATTGATTAAACATTATTCTCAGAAAGAATAGATAAAAATTAATGTCAATAACTCTTTCCAAAATAGAACCAGGAATGAGCTTCATTCTTACACGCAAAACATTTCTGTCCCTTATTAAGCTTAGGTTGATCCAATGGTGAGTTTAATGATTTAGAACCTGTTTTTGCTTTAAACTCTTCTTCACAACTTGCAGTGCCACACCAAGGTACAAAAAGTATTTTTGTATTTTCCAATTCTTTTTCTGCATCTTTTGAATTTTCAACTTTAACTATGCTATTATGCAATACTTTTTCTGCTTTAGAAAATAAATTTTCTTGAATCTGATCTAAAATAGTAGGAACTTTTTTATCTACTGCATCCAAAGGTACAAACAATTTCTCCCCAGTATCTCTTCGAGCAATAACTGCTTGATTTTTCTCTAAATCTTTAGGTCCTAATTCTATTCTGATGGGAACTCCTTTCACTTCCCATTCATTATACTTCCATCCCGGAGTGTAGCCTTCACGATCATCGAGATGGACAGAGATTCCTTGAGCTAATAATTTTTGTTTCAGTTTATTTGCTTCTTGAAGCACCCTGACTTTAGTCGCATCAAAAATGATGGGAACGATTACTACTTGCATAGATGCTACTTTAGGAGGGAGGACTAATCCTTTATCATCAGAATGCATTAAAATCATGACTCCAATAGATCTGGTGGAAATTCCCCATGAATTCTGCCAGCCAAATTGATTTTTCTGTTTCTCATCCAAGAAATTAATATTAAATGCTTTGGAAAAATTTTGTCCCAAGTTATGGGAAGTAGCTCCTTGAATGGCTTTGCCGTTAGGTAGAACTGCTTCCACAGAGTAAGTAGCATCAGCACCAGCGAATTTCTCTTGTTCTGATTTCAATCCTTTTAAAACGGGTACGGCAAACAATTTGACAAATACCTCTTCATAAAAATCCAAGATAGTGAGAGCTTCACTCACTGCCTCTTCTTTAGTGGCAAAGACAGTATGACCTTCTTGCCATAAGAATTCTCTGCTTCGCAGCAAAGGCATGGGATGTTTAAATTCCCACCTCACGACATTACACCATTGATTCAAACGTAAAGGTAAATCTTTATAGGATCGTATCCATTTGGAATACGTATCATACATGATGGTTTCTGAAGTTGGCCTTATGGCTAAACGTTCACTTAATTTAGTTTCTCCAGCATGAGTTACCCACGCTACTTCGGGCGAGAATCCAGCAATATGTTTAGATTCTTTGGTAAGTAAGTTTTCGGGAATGAATAAAGGGAAATAGGCATTTTTGACTCCATCTTTCTTGATTAAGGCATCGAAGAAAGATTGTACTTTTTCCCAGATAAAATAGCAGTTTGGGCGTAGAATGTAACATCCGGAAACTGGGCTATATTCAATCAATTCTGCCTTTTGTAATAATTGGGAATACCACTGCGAGAAATCGCTGTCTTTAGTGGCTGTTAAGCCTTTAAGATCTTTGGGAGGAGTATTTAAAGAGGTATTTGGAAGAGTACTTTTCTGTTGAGATTTTGTCATGTCTTTATTCATTTCAAGCTAAGAATAAAGAGGAGTTATTTAAACGTTTCTTGAGATTGGAATTTATACCCACCTCTAAAGAGAAGTTTACAAAGTTCTCTAAACTCAAAGCAAGTAATACACTTTAAACCAGTATAAAAATATTAGGAACTTTCCTTCCCAGATATAGGAACTTTTCTTCCAAAATGTTTATAAATAAATGGAACTTTAATTCCCAAATGACCGCCAAAGAAATACATAAACTACATATCCAAGAACATCTTCAAGAGATCAAAGATGCCATAGCTATCGGGATAGAAAATCGTTCTTCAACCATTGGACTGCACACTTCTGCCTGTTCCATTGATTTAGTGGAGTTATTTCTTCACAGCTCCAACAAGATATCTGCCGGCACCATAATTAAACATGAGTGGTTCAAAGCTCCAAAAGTAGGTCAGAAAATTTCTCCTCTGGTGGAAAGAAAGTTAGGAGTTGATTTTCCCAATAAAGAAGAAATTTTCTCTTTGATGTATGACATAGAAGAAGGCAGAAATAAACTGATCTATGGAAAACCAAACTTATCTGGAACAGAGAGTATCCTCAAATCATTCCATAAACTGCACCAACTAATTAAAGATAAACTCCAAGAACTAGGTGAAGAAATTGAATGAACAAACTAGCCAAGCAATAGCCTATGCTCAGGACGCTATTAGTTTTCTTTTTTTAGATCCCATTGCTAAAGATATTGAAAAGATATATTTGTATGGTTCTGCAGTCAGGGGCCAGTTGCAAAAAGGTAGCGATATTGATATTTTCATTGATACAAATAAAAACATTGAAAAACAAGCCAAAGCAATCTTGAACAGATTTTATCTCTCTCAAGATTATGAGAAATGGAAACACTACCATTTTACGTATCCTTTTTCTTTCCAAGCCGGTAAATTACTAGAATGGGAGCTTAAAAGCAGTATTTTGGCAGAGGGAATTTTGCTCTATTCAAAACGAGCTGATTTTTCTGAAACTCTACCTACAACCAAAAGAAAAGATTTATTCATCTTAGAATTGCCCAAGAACAAAAAAAGATATCTTCATTTCATACGAACTATTTTTGGACGGAAAGAAAAAGGCTATTTGGATAAAGGTTTCCTGCATAAATTGGAAGGTCAAAAATTAAGTTCAAACATAATTCTAATTCCCAAAGAGCAGGAAGCAGAAATTATCCATTTTTTGCAGAAAGAGAAAATAAATTATTCTTTCAAAGAGATATCTGTTTGGGGAGAATAGGATAGATTGTTCATGATAAAGATAGAAGGGTTATTTGAAAGTTTTTGATATTATTTTAGATGGAATTTTCTAAGTTAGAATGGTATCGCTCCCGTTTGTCTCTAGGTACTTCACCACAAGCTTCTCACCGTTCATATATCTTAGCTTTGGAAGTAAATTCATTCACTTGAGATGCTGTTTTTCCAGGAAACGATTCAAATTTTATTTTTCTGTTTTCGAGCATTTGCACTAACACTACACCAGTAACTTGTTCATCATTCCCATCTGCTTTGATCATTTTCGCGAAGCTTTTTCCATCCCATCTTTCTCCAGATTCAGTGGTGTAACTAAATGAAACCAATTCATATTTGATTAAACCATCACTACTATCAACATCTTGGGGATCCGGCGCATTACCTTTTACTGCAAACTGTGTAGCTTCACCACCATAATCGCCCATGGACACAATAATCAATGAGGGGTCCAAACCATTATAGGCAAAAGCCAAATGTGTACTCCAATAACCAGTGAGCCGTTGATACTCTGTCTTACCAGAATAACCATTAGTATTTTCTTCAAACCAGTTGCCAACTAACTTTCCATCGATATCATAATCTATTTTACCCCCACGAGGTTCTTTTTGGCGGACGTTCCTCCCTAATAGTTGGGTTCGTATTGGTTCAGTAAAATAATCAAACATATCTACATTGTGAAGTTTCCAAGGTTCACCAATATACGTCTCAGGAACGATGAATCCAGGAAGGGTTATTTCATCATTATGCACTGAAAAATCAAACCCTGGTGCTTTGCCTATAACTTCTCCTGCTTCTACTTTAACAGTATTTTGTGTATCAACAATAGTTTGTAATTTTTCGGATAATTGGTTAATGTGAATATAAATAGTATAAAAAGAGCAAGTGTGATGGAGCACTAATCGATAATCTCCAATACTACTGGAGGAATATTCTTGGGGCATACTCTGAACGCTAGTTACTACTCCTGCCGCTGGTGCCATTATGTCTCGAAATTGTGTCGCATCTTCTCGATTACCAGGAGAAAGCCATCCTTTTGCATAATAATATCCGTGATCAATAGGGGTTACATGACCGCCAATCATCAAGCCTATCGGTTCGATAATTTCAATCTCCTCAACACGCATGGGTGGGGAGATAAATTGTACTGTTCCTGTACCAGTACAACCATTATTGGTTTGAGGACCTTGATCATTTGAATTTGAAGAGAAAATAACTTTACATATCTCTACCGCTTTACCGCGACAGTACGATTCACATCGTCCTCGATTTGAGGAACAGAATTCTATACATTCTTCTTCATTTGAACAGAGAGAACCCAGACCCGGTACATCCTGATCAGGCAACTGTGCTTGTGCCTTTTCCTGTTGAAAAGGTAATTTTCCTGAAGATTGAGTTTCTTCTACTTTAGAGGTAGGAGTACAGGAAATGATAAATAATAAAATGATGATCAAACTTACTATCAACCAAAACCTCTTTTCCATGTATAGAAGAAGAATAAGATTATTATTAAATGTTTCTTTCTAGGAAAAAATTTTATAAAATATAAATTATAACCATTCTAAAAATGATATCTTTCTGCTTTTCGGGGCATAAATAAAATTATAAGCCATTCCAATATATTTATCCAAAACAATTTTAAATAGCTACTCTAAAATATAGTTTATGCGCATTACCAGAGAAGTAAAATGGGACGACTTACCTCACACGGCTAGAGTAGGATATGGTAGAGAAGGAATAGTTCTTCGTTTATCTGATACAGAGTGTATAAAAGTATACTCTCCAACACATCAAGCTAATGCCGAACAGGAACATTATAATTTAGGGAGAATGTTAGATAGGGATCTTGCTGTTCCTAGACCAAGAGAATTGGTTAAAATTAATATAAATGAAATAAGGGGTTCCAGCGACCCCTTATGAACCCCAGCAACCTTCCGCCGAGTTCCCTCGTCACATCTTCTGGACGTGCCGTATCCTCACTCGGCGGCGAACGCTCGCAATTTTTGCTGGCGATCATCAATCACTTTGATGTTATGATGTTTTTCTTGACTAAGGATGTATTTTTCAGAAGATACTCTATCTTTATTCCCTGTAGATTCATGATGCTCATAGCCAGACCAGAAGCTTCCACGAGGGTATCGCTTGCGAAACCCAGGATGTTTTTCAAACATCCTGCGTGAAGATAAAGATTTTAACATAATCTCTGCTACTTGCACAGAATAATTTTTGGGAATATCCACATCGAAGTGAACATGATTTCCACCAAAACCAATTTCTCCAAATTCGAAGCCTAACGCTTCGAATTCTTTAAACGCTGCAGTACAGGTATCTATATGTGACTGCTTCAAGAAGCAGTAGTACCGACACTTAGTCGGAAACATCAACGTCATCCAATTATTTCTAGTATCATTTTGTCTTGTCATAAGAATCACCTTGTAAAGTTTTTTATAGCTACGCCTAATAAGAGTAAAATTAGAGTACGCAAATCATATCAGTTCGGCTGGTTGCCTTTGACCATCAACGCTATACGAATAGTGTCCGGATGGTGGTTGGGGATTTTGGTTTGCGTACTGCTTTCTATAAAGCGTAGCCAGTAAGAAAGAGAATATTTCTACTATTGAAAAATCCTGCGGGATTTTTAAGCGCATTCACCAGCAGGTCTTACGCACGAAAAAGCTCCAGACCTGCCGTACTCTGCGCGGAGGAGAGAAAGAAATTAGGGTATTAGAAAATAGTCATGGGTAGACGCATATCAAAGAAGATTAGTTTTAAGTTTATTTACTCGGGAAAATGTAATTACTTACTTTATCCTAGCTTTCAAAGTCTTAACAAATTTTTCTTTATCTTCCGGAGAGAGCACAAAACAAACTTTTTTTATTCCTTTGAGTACATTAGTATCGACTAATACTACATCTCTTAATATCCCCGTACTACTTAAAGACCATAATAGTTTTCCTTCACCCAACAACTTCTGAATTCTTAGTTTAGAGAAGAATACTTCAAAGAGATTCTTGGGAGGAGGAATAACTTTAATTTTGTGGATCAATTTAAAAGGAATGTCTGCCGTCACCGGTGCTAGTATATTGATTAATCTCTTTTTGGGATGGACTTCTATAGCTGAAGCGGTGATAACATATTCTCTCCGACTCAATTCCCAGTAATTATAGAGATATAAAATAATCAAAATAAACATAAGTATAGATCCGACAATTCCAAGTGTAGAAAATAATCCCTACTTCGCCATCGCTTTTGGTCTTCTCACCGTTATAGGGAGAATACCTTCATCAAATTCACGGATGGCAATATCGATAGGATCATACTTCATCTTACCTAATTCCTTATCAGTAAATTTAAGCAAAAATGGTGCACCCATGGATAACTGTAATGCTCGTGAACCAATCATACGTGCTTTTTCGTACTTGGTAAAATTAACTTGCTGCTGTTCTTCATGTTCTAATTTAGTTTTGGCTGCCATAATTTTCACCTATTTAAAAAACAAATTGAGCTGTTGTCGAAGGAATTTTGCTTTGGTAATAGACAGATCAATCATTCGAGAGATATCATCAGTTGATAATACTCCTACTCCACCTTTTTGCATAGCAGAAATGGTTCCATCTGCATCAGAAGCTACAGTTAATCTAGAATCATACGCTTCCTCTTCAGCGACAGTTGGATCTATCATTAAATGTCCTTTAATATTATAGACGGTAACTGGTAAAGCTTCTTTAACCAAAGGTAGAGCTACATCAGTCTTCTTCTTATAATCTATTGCTCCTGTTACAGCATTAACTACGGGAAAACGAGCTGATTTTAAAGCGGCTAGTACTGCCAATCCTGCAGCATCAAATAGATTACCAGCATCATTAAGAGTAATAATATCAATAATCACAAACCACGCTTTCTCTCCTGGCTTGACACATAATTTCTTCAAGTCTAAAGCTTTAGCTTCTCGAATTCCTCTATCAACCACTCTAGCTAGTTCTACTGCTTTTATGCCAGGTGGACCCGGTTCATAATTAGGACTAGATAAAGGAGTCAATTCTGCATTGACAGTTATACCTCCCTCATCGGGTGTATCGTTGTAGGGTTTATCAAGGGATAATTTAACTCCACAAATAACTATAGTTTCGCCAATTTGTACTTTGGCTGAACCCTCTGCGGTCCAGGAGATGTTAGTTTCAATCTTAATAGGCTGGCGATAATCAGTGAGAGCTCTTTGATCTAATCTCTTATTTTGTGCAGCTAATAAGGCTATTGTTTCTGAATTTACTTTCATTTTTTACTCCTGGGAAAATTTTTCCTTAAGTGCTTTTATTTGTAATTGGTACACTTTTTCAGTTGCCACGTTGGCCATTTCAATTGCTTGCATCAACTTATCTTTGGATATTTCTCCATCCATCTGAAGCAAGGAAATTTCTTTGGTGTTATGAATCATAGCTATCGGAATGTCCGAAACCGGTCCATCCTCGTACGCTTCCTCATTGTAATTGAGATCAGCAACCACTGAACCATCTACACAACCCATAGCCACGGAACTAACCATATCTTTCATGGGAATTCCGGCATCAGCCAGAGCAATAGATGCAGCAGAAATTGCGGCGCATCGTGTTCCAGCATCAGTTTGAGGCAGCTCAATGAAAACGTCTACAACTGCGTTAGGAAACGCAGATAAATCCACTACTGGTTCTAATGAATTAACCATAACCATGGAAATTTCTTGTGATCTTCTACTTCCACCGGGTCTGATTCTTTCTCCAGATCCGGAAAAAGGCATCATGTTATAATAACAACGAAGTACTCCTTTTTTTGGATTTTGTAAAAAGCGCGGGAACATCTCCCTAGGACCATATACTGCAGCGTACGCTACGGTATTTCCTATTTGGAAATATGCAGAGCCATTAGCATTGGAGATAACTCCTGCTTTTGCTTCCATAGGACGTAATTCATCGAATTTTCGTCCGTCAAATCTTTTTTTGTATGTCATTTTAATTCACCATTAAAGTGGCGACCAAAAATACTTTCATTTTTTTGTATGTCATTTTGTAATTATCCTCTAAAATTGTTCGTTAGTATTATCAGAAACTTCCCCATTATGTTTACTAGCAGGAACGCTCGCAACATCTCCTACATCTAGTCCTGATTCCTTAAGGAATGCTTCCATTTTTTCAGTTAAGCCGCTATGATGCGACCTATTTTCAATCATTCTAACCGCTTCTTCGGCTAAAGATTCTCCTTCTGAAGTACCTTTGATCCAAACTAAACCATTTTGTCCTACAGTTATGTCACAGCCAGTTTTACTCTTAATTAAAGAGATCATACTGCCTTGTTTGCCAATAACTCGAGGAACTTTTTGACTATTAATTTTTATAATTCTTCCACCGCTGATTTTTCTCAAGCCAGGTTCTTTCATAGTTACATCAATTAAATTTTGAGAAGTAACATTAACTATCTTTACAATCACCGAATCTCCTATGGCTATGATTTTGCTTAAGTCTTCATCCTTACCAACAAAATGGGAAGTTGCGTCTCTCACATTCAACATAGCAGTATAAGCAGTTGAAGTACCAATTCTCCATCCCGTCATGGTAATGTCCATTACAGTCCCGATGATTTTATCCCCTGCTCGAGGAACATAAGGGCCAGCTAAAGGAGTTATTTTTAATACTCTTCCTGCTATTGTTACCATACCTAAAATCTTAGCGTAAATCTTATCACTTTCTCGATACGTGTTGTCTCCAGGTAAGAAATCCATTCCTTCTGCGAGAGCCTCGCCAGGAATTACGATGCTTCTTTCTTGTATAATTATACTCATATTTTTTGTGTTTCCTGCACGTGATATCAGTTTCCGTTGAAAACGCAGGAAATCCTCCTATCTTTTCACGTTCAGAAGGCTAAATTTAGCTTTTCCTTTAAAAGCTTTGCGGTGAGAATGAAGTTGGGCCAGAAATGGTAATAATCAAATAACTTTCCCATTCAAAACTACAAAACAATTACATAAAACAAAAAAATAATGATAAAAAATGAAAAACTACTTCACCATCGATCTAATTTCATCATTACTTAGCTTCTTAAAGCGTTTATCTTTTACATCAATGTACGCAGCGTCAACTCTTTCCACATTGAATTCATCTTTAAGAAACTCTTTCATTGCTGAAAGACCTAGTTTTAATCCCTCATCAACGGATAAATTAGCTCGATATTTCTTCTGTAAAATGGCTTCAACCTCAGCATCTCCTTCACCGATAACTGCAGCTCGGTATTGAAAGTATAAACCATAAGGTTCTGTTACAAATAATTTGATAGTTCCATCCTCTTCTACTCCCCCTATAATCAGAGAAACACCAAAAGGTCTAAGTCCCGCTGATTGGGTGCAAATCTGTTTCAAATCACAAATATCTTTTACTATGGATAGTACATCAATTTTTGAATCATACGTTACGGCATGTTGTTGCGCCCGCATTTGTGCTCGATCAACTAAGACTCGTGCGTCTGAAATAATCCCCGCAGCATTTGCAGCAATATGATCATCGATGCGGAACATTTTTTCAATAGCTTCCGGCACGATTAACTTAGACATAATTCTTTTATCAGAAATAAAAACTACACCATCCTTACAAGTGATACCTATTGCCGTAGAACCTTGTTTAACTGTCTTTTTTGCATATTCTACTTGTAATAATCTCCCATCGGGAGCAAACATAGTAATAGAACGATCATACCCCATCTTATCAATCATCTGTTGTTGCTTATTATTAGTATTCATTGTACGCCACCTCTGCTTTTTCTTGATTAAATCCTGCCTTTTTAAGTGTTCCGGAAGTAATTACTGATTGCAGAATAACCGGGTTATTTTTAATCTTTTTGATTAATATAAGAGCAGATTTAACTTCATCCACGTACTTATTACTTACTTTAAGCACAAAAGTGTTATGATTATACCTCTCCGGTAGGTGCATAGGAGCAGCTTTGGCGACGCCCAGTTGTCCTAAGAAAAGAAGTAATGCTTTGTCTACCTCTTCACGAACTTCAGGGAAAGAAAACTGCTGAGTGGATTTAATACGAAAAACAATGTACCTTTTCTTTTGTTTTAATGAAGGTAATAAATGCATAGGGGAATTAGGAGATTAGAGGTATATAAAGGTGTTGGGGGAAAAAGTGGATAGCTTGATTTTTTCTATTAAACACCCCAGTTTTACTAAAAAATTGCTAAGTATTAACAATCATCAATAGATACTTAAATCGATGTTATGCAAAATATAAATAGTTATATAATCTTAATTATATAACTATCTAATCAGGATTATATATGGCCCCAGATAGGATTTTTTATGACAGGAAAAGCGAACTAAATCTCTTAAAGAGAAAATTTGAAAATCTTAACAAGTCCGAATTTGGGGTAATTTATGGTAGAAGAAGAACCGGAAAGTCAGAGTTATTGAGGCAGTTTTATAACAAGGTACAAAGCAAAGATAAACTGTTTATAACCATAACATGTGCTAGCAGAAATGAATTCATGCAATTAATATCTGATAAAATTAAACCATCATTTGGTGATATTGTTAAAATAGACAAATGGTCAGACTTCTTTGATTATTTATCAAACAAATCTGAATCTAAAAAATTATTGATTATTGATGAATTTCAGAGAATCGACAATTTTGCTAAAGATTTTTATTTTTCATTGCAGGACTATTGGGATTCGAAGTTGAAAAATTCTAAATTTATGATATTAATTTGTGGTTCTTCTATGAGTATGATGCACAGAATAGCTTTTGAAGAACACGGACCTTTGTATGGACGAAAAACATTTGAATTACATCTTAAACCATTTAGATACGTAGACTTTAGGGAAATGTTTAAAGAATTACCGGAAGAAGAGAAAATAAAGATATATTCTGTTTTTGGAGGTACTCCAAAATATCTTGATGATTTTAAATATAGCGGATTCTCAAAATATTTGGAAGCTTACGAATCAATAGTTTTAAGACAAAACAGTGCTTTGTTTGAAGAACCTTTAAATGCTCTTAAATTTGAATTGAAAAATCCAGATAGATACATTTCAATAATTAAATCTATTTCAGAAGGAAAATCAGAATCACCAGAAATTGCCCAAAATATTGGAATTAAAAATAATTTTTGTCTCCTTATTTAAAAACGCTAATAAATTTATTAGACATTGTAGAACAAAATGACCCCCTCTTTGGCAAGGGCAGAAATAGACGTTATAAAATGAAACTCCCAATCGCAGCAGAGCTGCGGGGTATCTACTAAAATCCGTGAAGTGTTAACTGATTCACATCTTGACCTTGGTTGATAACATATTTCTTTATTGCTTCAAGACCTTTTCCATCTCCG
>Ga0209541_10004000_pt1 | contig 26531 bp, 27 predicted proteins | sample RifCSPlowO2_01_FD_184027 | JGI IMG/M metagenome (GOLD analysis project Ga0209541, IMG submission 184027) | Groundwater microbial communities from Rifle, Colorado - Rifle CSP2_plank lowO2_0.1 (SPAdes) (version 2) | ecosystem: Environmental > Aquatic > Deep subsurface > Groundwater | place... | reverse complement strand
TACAAATTCCTACTGTGGTTTTCACTGAAATGGCATTTTCTGTTCCTTCCGCTCTCGGTTCGCCAAGAATTCTTTGTGGAGGTTCTTCTCCACCTGGAGCCCCCACAACAGTCACAGAAAAATAAGTTTTACTATTTTCAAATCTATTTCTGTAATGATCTCTACTCACATGCTCATACCACCATCCATCATTGTGATAATCGCGACCTGCATTTTTCCTATTAAACTCTGTCGCAAATCGTAAATCTCTATAGTTTTTAATTTGACCCATAAGTTCAATCCGCGCTTGTTTCTGATTGATGTTTGATGTGTGGAGAGCGTAAAAAAACTGAAACGTCCACAACATCAAAAGAAGTACAAGAGGTAAAACAAAGATGAATTCAATAGCTGCCTGGCCTTGTGTACTCCTTATCTCTTTATAGAGACCACCGACTAGCTTATCGGCAGGTTTTCCACAGGACTTTAACATTTTAGCAACCATTGTCTTCAATGACCCCCTCACAATTCTTAGGTTCTTGGCCCATATGGGTAAAAGCCTTTAATTTTAAACCCTTACCCCCTTCTTCCACTCCTTCCGCTTGTGGAAAGCGGATAAGAGGCACATAAATAGGAGAGGTGTAGTTGATCTCAACCCCTTGTGGGTTAACCTCGATATCTTCTATTTTTGCAAAAGGTCCAAAATGACTGTTTCCTGGAGTCCCCACCATTTGTTCTGCAACAAAACGAGCTCGGTCTTCACCTGCAACTAAATTAGTGCGAGCCGCCATGTAGGAGGCATAGTTAATATAAGAACTCGCCACATAGTTCATGGAAAGTTGAAAATGCATCAAGATTATAAAAAGCAAAACAACAAAGATCATGACAAACTCAGTGAGAGCCTGTCCTTTCTCTGTCAGCCGATTAGTGATACTGAAAGCGTTTTGCTTTGTTTTCTTCAAAACCTTCTGGGCGACCATATTTCAGATCTCCTTCTTCAACCACCTTCTTCACACTCTTTGTATATTCAGAAGTGATGTTAGAAAGCGGCCCTTGTGTGTATTTAGAAATAATAAGAATAATCATGATGGACATAGCTAAAATCAAAACATATTCTAAAATTGTTTGACCATCTTGGTCGTCCCTGCGTAGGCAGGGATCTATATGAATAATCCATCTTTTCATAAAATTAATTCACTCAAACCAAAATACGTTAAAATAACTCCGCAAAGAATGGGCACACCAAAGGGCGCCATTAAACAATCTTTAAGCTCCGGTATTTCTACTTTCATGTGCGGTACAAAGAGTGACCACAGTAGCCGCCATATGAGTTTCATTGTTTTTAAAAAGCGCCCATTATAAATCAGCAAAACTATGGAAAGAATGCCGCCAGCCAACAGCGAATAAAGAGCTGTTGAAAGTACAAAGGTCCAGCCTTTAAGTGCGCCTATAGCCATAAGAAGTTTCACGTCTCCGGCACCCATGCCACCCAAGGCAAAGAAAGGAAAAAACAGAGCACATCCTAAAACAATACCCATACTCGGAAAGAGAACACCCGCGCCATTTACAAATAAGCTGTGATACAAAAATCCAAAACCAATAATTGAAAACGTTACAACGTTATAAATTTTTCCTGTAACAAGATCGGTGGCAGCACAAAAAAGTACCGTGCCCAGCAAAATAACGCCAATCGCATCAAAACCTATCATTTACCAAAACCTCCGCCGGTTGAGAGATCGGCCTCTACATTTTTTCCTAATTCTGGTATAGCTTCGAGAAAAACCTCTCTAAAAAACATGAGAACTTTGATGATGATGAACGAAAGGATGGAGAGAATGAGTATGTACTCAGTCGCAGTTTGACCTGATTGATCTTTTAAGAACCTACGTACCACAAAGACCTCATCAACGCGTCATTACGAGCAGCATAAGCAAGCATGTGTAAACCATGAGATCCCTGCTTTCGCAGGGATGATTTACATCATTGCATCCTCGGGCTTTCGCCCGAGGACATGCTAAAGTTAAATCAGCTGCCACTCATAAACTGTCTGGTCGTTTTCTGAACAGTATCCATAACGTTACCGATAATCGCAGCCAGTTGTTCTTTAAATACTTTACCAACTATCATAACAACCCCTACGATCACGGAAACGATTAATATGTATTCCGTTGCAGACTGACCCCGTTCTTCTGTAAAAAATCTTTTAAACATGGAAATCCTCCCTCATGTAAACTTCGGTCTGCTGTTATGTTTCTTGCTAGATATAAGGACTTTTTATTTTGAAGGAGCCTTCCCCAAACCTTATATCTAAGTGTAGCAAAACATTGACTTTTCGTCAATTTGAGACCTTCAACCCTATTTAAAGCAACCCCCGTGCCATAAACTTAAGTACTTGAAATTTAAGTGTTTTTTTTATTTTGCTCTCTAAATATGCATGGAATATTTGTTCATTTTTTATACATTTCTGGAAGCAAAAATAGCTAAAATATAATAATATCATATAGTTATATTGGCACCGACACATCTTGAACACGTCAGAATTATTGATGGCCAAAAACTCAAAATTCGAATAAACTGTCCTAGGTCATAAAATGATGTCCTATGTGGGTGTAACTAGGTGGGGCTGGCAAGTCAGTATGAAAAAAAAGATAATTCTCACTCTTCTCCTTCTCTCATTCGTGGCGTGCAATAAACCCTCACGAACAATATCCCAAGATGATCCTGAAAAAAGAATAGAAGAAAGTAGGCTCAAACTTTCTCACACCCAAGAGTTTAGATCTTCAAATGCTCATGCCCATGAATATTTTAAGGCTCGAAATATCTGTGCTCACTGTCATGGATTTGATTTTGAGGGGGGTAAAGTTGAGGCCTCCTGCAAAGATTGTCACAATTATCCTCACCCTCAAAAATGGGCCTTACCAGAAAATCATGGAAAAGCTTATTTAGCGAGTATACCTCGCACCGGTGAGGACGAGAAAAAACCATCCTCCTGTTTAATATGTCATAATGAAAAAAGCCATCTAAAAGAACATAACCCTGATGAGTTCGTATCGTGTTCAAGTTGTCACACATCCATACCTCACACGGAAGATTTTAAATATGGCGAACATAACGTTCTGGCACGTACATATGAAGGAAAATGTACTAAATGCCACACAGATCTTGCAAGACTTCTTCCTAATATGGAATCCGGCTGCAAAGATTGTCACGATGAAGAAAACACAGTGCCTCGTGTTAGGTGGGAAAAAGCAGAGTAAAAAAAACGAAGCACTCTAAACAGCAAGTGCTTCGTTTTTTTTAATTCACTCTATCGTAACAGTACCCGTTGCAGTGAGAGTCGTTGCACCAACGGGTTTCCATGAGGGAGGTATGGTATCAATTCCATCTCTCACAAGATTTAAAATTTCATCCATAGTAGCAGCCACTTTATAAATGTGCCCTGCGAAAACGTCTTTTTGAAACGTTCCATCCTCATTTTGAGGAGAGTTCGCTACAACTACAAAATACCAATTGTGTTTAGGCCTATCCAGTCTATACACAACCGACATTTGCGGGGCCAAGCCTTCACGGTTTACAGTCACCATGGATTGCTCTTTGGATTGATACACCTTGGATCCCAAAATGGGCTTATCCAAATCGATCTGTACCAAAGTAAAAACACTGTTTTCAAAAAGAAGACTCATCACCCCCGTGATAGGACCTTTGTGCATGACTTCTGGATCTAGTTGGAAATTTCCCTTATAACTTGTGACAAGCTCTGCATAGGCTAAATTCGCCAGAAACATGAGTGCTAACACACTATACGATACCTTCTTCATACGATACCTCCTTTTTTCTTTGCCTAGCCAAATCTTAGAACTTAAAAAAGGAGGCATATATGATGCAGATCAGTAATTTAAAAATAAGTCATGCTAAATACTCTCTTTCTTGGTAACTATATGATATGAAAAAGAATATCTCTATCGTACTTCTCTTATTCATTTTTATCGCCTGTAATAAACCAACAAAGCCGATCCCTGACATAATTGGGGAAGGAGCACTTAAAATAAAAAATATGTCCTACCCTCACTCTGAGGAATTCAGAACAACATCTCTTCATGGAGAGGCATTTCTGAATAATCGTGAGAGCTGTATACAATGTCATGGAGGAGATTTTATGGGAGGATCATCCAACACCTCATGCTACTCATGTCATTCCTATCCTCATCAACCCAAATGGGCTTTGCCCAAAAACCACGGGGCAGCTTATTTGGCGCAACCTTCTTCTCTCTGTCTGAACTGTCATACCAAAAAGACAAGTGTAAGCTGCGATGCGTGTCATCTCCTTATTCCTCATAGTTTGGAATTCAAACAGGGTAAAGCTCATGCACAATCTGCGCAGGGCTATGAAGGAGAGTGTACCCTCTGTCATACACAATTAAAAAAACTTCTCCCCACTACGGGCGAAGAAGGGTGCATCAAATGTCACAAAATTGAGGGTAAGGGTGCAGCACCCATTATCAAATGGAGAGGACCATAAAAAAATTAGTGTCTAATATATCCCATTTCTCTATTGTGCTTGGCTAAATGTCCCTGTTCTATGGCAATGGTAACTTTTGCCATGGTTGTAAAGGCAAGCGCCCCAAAAGCCCAAATACCGAGACACACAAAAAATTCATTAACAGAGGGAATGTATTCCACGACGTCTCCAAGGGGAGAGGGAATAAAACCTGGGATAAGAAGCCCCATTCCCTTTTCTATCCATATTCCAAGAATGGTAAAGAGACAGGCTAGTCCAAAAACTTTCCCATTTTCTCGCAAACGGGATGAGAAAAGTACGATGAGAGCAAAAATTTCCATGGCCATTGCTGACCAAATATACGGAACCAACATATGATGACCATGTAAACCAAAAAAGAGATATCTTATGGAAGCCACATGAACACTCTGTGTGTAAAATTCTTTATAAATTTCACACCCAAATAGAAATAAGTTGATAATCAAGGCATACATCATGACTGTTTTTAGGTATTCGCTGACATAAAGGTTGATCTTCATATCTGTATATTTTTTGACGTAGTGAAATATAATTAAAAGTATGGCAGGACCACCTGCAAAAGCACTGACCAAAAATCGAGGGGCGAGAATAGCAGAATTCCAATAGGGTCGGCTTCCCACACCTGCATACAAAAAGGCAGTCACGGTGTGAATACTGACAGCCCAAATAATAGAAACATAGACAAACGGTAAATAGTGGAAATTTTTTGGCGTTTGCCCCAAGTATTTTCGATAGAGGAGATAACCCGGAATATGCAAATTAAGTAGGAGATATCCGTTTAAAACAACAACGTCCCACGCCAAAATGGAGTTTGGAAAATTGATTCTAATAAAGTGCCAAAAACGCTCGGGCCGACCTAAGTCTACTGTAACAAACAAAAGGCACATGATGATGGCTGAGACAGCTAAAATCTCTCCTAACATCACAACTTCTTTAACTTCCTTTTTATGATAGGCATAAGACGGAAAAACAAGAAGCACGGCGGCTGCAGCGACCCCCACAAGAAAAGTAAAGTTTGCAATATAGGCTCCCCAGCTCACTTGATTGGACATGTTCGTCACAACAAATCCATGTGTAAGTTGGTTGATATAAGCTTTGACCCCAAGTGCAACGAGGATACCTAAAAAACCAATCCACAGATAATATCTTTTACCTCCTAAAAGAGCACAAAAGATCATCCGTATCCAGAATTCAAGATAAGTTACCATGCAAACCTCCCATTAAAATTTCTTCACCTTTTTCGGTGCTGGCTTAGCTTTCATTTTTTTAAATGTGACAGAGTGAGGATCATGACAATCAATACAATGTGATTGTACTTTATTACGATTCCATCCACCTGTGCGCCTTCCATGTAGTCCCTCGAGCCAATCGCTATACTGTTCTATGTGACAGCGTCTACAGACAGGGGAAGAATTTTCAAAACTTGTTTGAGTTTTTGATTCTGTACGTAAATAGTTAGAGTTATTAACATCATGGCAGTTATTACAAGAAATCTCGAGACTCCCGTGCTTAAGAGAAATATCTTGATGTTCACGTCTTTCACTTTTTACTTTCGGAATAAAAAATTTAAATTTTTTTAGGTGACAAAGATGACATTGATTATGCCTCGCTGGTGGTTGTCTCTCTTCAAGTTGCACATGAAGCGTTTTTTCTGGGGGTAGCTCATGTTTTTCTGTTTTTTTGGTACACGCCACTCCTAGTAAATAAAAAATACAAGCTGTAGATAGAATGTATTTAAAGTTTTTCATTTTTTAGTTTTTTTCTCACCTCATGAAAATTTTTATAAAGTTTACTCCCCTCTTTACCATGGCAGGTTGCGCACAACTGCATTGTTGTATCTTGTTTTGTAAGGAATTTATCCTGCTTCCTCCCCTCGTTTGGATTGTGGCATACATGGCACATAAGTTTAAAAGGATCTCCTGAAAAATCGGCGACTGCAGAAAATAAAATTTCTGGGTGATCTGGCATGTTTTTAATTTGTGGAATATTTTTTGCCTTTAGGTTTTTATGACACGCTAAACAAAAGGAAGCCTCTTGAAGTGAGGGAGTTTTTTTATCTTGATGCATTCTATGTTTTATAAGAGAGCTTTCTAACTTTGCTCTGTGAAAACTGTGGCAATCAAAGCACGTTTTTTCGACCAGTGGATGTTTGTTTTTTGAAAGCTCTTTCTTATGGCATTGCACACAGAGTTCTTTCGGCATGTCCCTATTATTTATATCTCTCAAAAGCCCCTTATTTTCTGATGTGTGTGGGTTATGACACGTAAGACATGCCATTTTTTTATTTTCAAACTCAATGGGATGGGTAGCAAAAGTAAAAAGTTCTGTTGTGATAAAGGGTTTTCCTGTTTTTTCATTAGTGGTATAGGTCTCAAAATCTTCATGACAGGATGTGCACATTTTTCGAGAGTCTTTCACCAGAGTGTATTTGTGTTCACCTAATATAGGCGTGTGACACAGATAGCACCCGTTTGCTTCAGTTGGGCCATGAATAATTTTTTTATCCTTTATATTTTTGTGACATTCAGAGGTTGAACAGGTTTTGTAATTCATGGTTTTTGCATTAGGTGGAGGCTCTGTACCCAGTATGAGCCCTGGGACCCATAAAAATAAAACTAAAAATTTGAATCCGTAACTCATACGCACCTTTAATCAAAGTAATAAAAAAACTGGGGCACAGTATTCAACTCTTCTTTCAGTACAAATACCTTTTTTTCTTTCAAGATTCTTGACACTTCGCTTTCTGGATCAAGAATATTCCCAAATTTTCTAGCTCCCGTAGGGCATGCCTCAAGACAAGCTGGATAAAGGCCTTTTCGAGTTCGATGCAAGCAGAATGTACATTTTTCCATAACTCCTCGAGGACGTATTCGATTACTCAAATAACTCTGATTGGGGTTAATCTCATCTTTCGGCACAGAAGGCGTAGCAAAGTTGAAACTTCGTGCCTCATACGGACAGGCTACCTGACAATAACGACACCCTATACACCAATCATAATCAATAACGACAATTCCATCAGGCTCTTTCCACGTAGCCTGTACAGGACACGTTTTGACACAAGGTGGATTATCGCATTGCTGACACTGCACTGGAATATAGTACTTACCCTCATGAGGAACAGATTCGCCATCGTAATAGCGATCTGCTTTTTCAAAATTCATACTGCCACGATCAATTTCTAAAACTTTAATATATTGAATTTGTGGATCTCGGCTTGTGTTGTTCTCTTTTACACAGGCCTCAACACAATAACGTGAGCCGTTACAAAGTGAAAGATTGAGGCAGTAAGCAAACTTAACCCCTGGCAAAGGCTTCGGATCCGAGAGAGTAACGTCAACGTCATAATCTCTCTTAATCTCTCGCTTAATTCTAGCAAAAACATTTTTTTTATCCTCTTCTGACATCTCTTTATAATGATTCTGTAAAAATTTTTCTAAGGTTTCTTGTTTAAGTGATTTTCCCTTGGTCGATGCAGCTAAAGCTGTGGCAGTGCCTGCCACAAAAAAACCTTTAAGAAAATTTCTACGATCTACTTTTTTTTGCAATAAAATATCTAAAGATTTTTTAATACGCTCGCCCCATCTTGTGTCTTTTCTAAACATTATTTCTCCTCCTGAAAGTGGGCCTTTTTAGGTCGTTTCGGTGGTGGCACAGCCTTAAACTTAGGAAATTTAGGATTGTGTGCATCATGGCACTCTGTACATGAAAGTTTAATCTTATCTCCAGCCCAACTTCCCTTTTGCTTTCCATGAATAGACTCCCTCCACTCTGCCAACCTTAACCCGTGGCATTGTCCACATAACGTATAAGCCTCGTTAAACCCAAGCTTTTGTCCCTCAAGTAAATTGAGTTTATTGGGCTCTGTTTTACTGTGACACAAAAAACACGCCCCCACCTCGGGCATGTGTTTTAAAACAAGTTCTCGATGATCTTTTTTATTTTTAACTGCTTTTGAAAGACTCTGTTTGTGACACTCCATGCACGGAAAGTTTTTTATTTTATTTTCTCTTGGGACAATCTCAATATGAGGCCCCGCAAAAATAAGAAAGCTTGAACATGAGACACATATTATCAAAAAGATTTTCTTCATTTGTTACGTCCCCATGTGTGACAATCCGTACAGACTCGCTTCAACCTCACTTGGGCATTGCTTCTTTCAATAAGCCCTTCTGGAATTTTTCTTTGATCTTTTTCTATTTTAAGAAAAGAAGGTACTCCTTGAATTTCATTTAAATGAGATTGCTCGCGGCGCTCGTTTTTTTTAATTTCTGCGTTGTCCATCACGGCTCTGTGTGGGTGGTGACAGCTTAAACACTCGACCTCACCCTGTAGCCCTGCTTTAAGTCTACCTAAATTTCTACCAAGATGTTCCACAACACCGCTGTGCGGAAAACCGTTATGACACAAAATGCACCGTCGTTGCATGTTAGGCTTTAACTCTAAATGCTTACCTTTTTTTTCATGGCACACCTTGCATTCGGCATGTCGATCAAGCGACATCGTTTTGAGCTGGCTGTCATAGGCACCATGCGGATCAAGCCTTTTTAAGGGAGTCCCCGCCTCCCCCACAGAAAAGAATAAAAAAACTATAAATGTCATAAGTATCTTAAGGTGCACCGTTATCTCCATGGCACAAAGAACAACTACTCAATCCATTAGTTTCGACTTCGTCTTTGGCGCTACTAAAAAGTGGATCGCCATATCGATCCACTTGGTGGATGTTTGATTTAACATGACAGTAAAAGCACTGATTTTGTCCGTAACCATGCGGATGATTTTGTTGATCAAGCGTAATATTAGACTGATTATAATACTCATACTCACGGCGCACATCGCACCCCACCACAATCCAAAAAACTAGTCCTATAAATACAACACTTTTCATTTGCGCTTCCCATAATGGCAGTCCTGACAGAAAGATCCCTTTCTGTGACAGACGACACAAGACTGCGGGTTTGAACGAGCATTCACGGAGTGAAAAAGTCTGAAATTGGCCTGATGAACTTTGGGTTTCATGAGATCTACTTTTGAATGACACTGATTACAGGTTTGAGCTGTGTTATGGCAACGATCACACGAGGTACGATCCATTTCTGCCATTCTTCCATGACGCTCTTTCCAATTTAAAAAATGATCCTCGGGTTTTAATATTTCGGAAGCCTCATGACACACTCGACATTGGTTGGGACGAGGTAAATTTACCTTCCCAAAATGACATTGATGACAAATATGACCTGGTGCTTTGAGAAAGTTTTCCGTAACAGGTCGAGCCAGTGGGCCAGAAATCTCACCTTTAATTGAAAAATTATGACATTCTGAACATTGAATTTTTAAAGATTCTAAAACTTCATTATGCTTTTTATGTGAAAATAAACGCTTAGTGGGCATGAGCAAATGGGTTTTAATTGCACTTTCAGCCCACACAGTTTTCTCCACTATTAAGAGAGCAAAAATACTAATAAAAATAATGCGATACATAAACTATGCCTCGTGTATCAAACTCGAAACGATGGTTTCTTTCTACTTCTGCCAAAGCAGATAAAATAAGTTTTGGGGCAATCTTAAAACTCATGCCACCCCGAACATGGTACGCCCATGTATTAATGCTGTTGATTTTATCAATATAGGCAACGCTTCCTTCAATCTGGATATCAGCCCACTCTTTGAGAGCTTTTTTAAGGTAGCCGCCTCCATGCCACACTCTTCCCCCATAAGAATGCATTCTGCCCAAAGAAAGATTTAAATCATAAAGTCCCCACTGCCAGGAGGTCGAAAGCATAGCGCGATTGACAGATTCTTCTCCTCTCCTTGAATCATAGTAGCTTCGCCAACCACCTAGCTCAGCTTGAAAGTGTGAAGAGGGTAACCACGTAAGTGAGGTGTGAAATGTTTTTTGAGCCGAAGATGAAAAAAGTCCATAGATAAATTCGCCATCATCAGGTAAGAGATGGTTTCTTCTCTGAGATAAAAAATCAAAAGTGAAAACCGTACTTTCGCTTGGATGAAGACGAACCTCAGAAGTTATTTGCGTAAGGGCACTCTCTTCTGGGTTCACCTGCCCCTTCACAAGGAAAGAGGGTTTAAAAATAAAATTTTGCCACTCTTTCATAACCGCACCGTGAATAAGGTGAAGATTTTCTTTTTTATCACGAACATTAAAAAAATAACCCACCTTCCACAGCGCTGTTAAAATTTTCTGATGTAATGCCAATCCATAAAGTTGCGTCTTAAAATCAATATCTGTTTGTTCAAGGCTATGTAATCCCCCTCCCGCACACCATAGCCCGCCGTCGTCGGACCAATCATAACGAGCTTGAGCACCATCCAACATGCCCGCTTCAAAACCTTCTGAAAAAAATTGACGGCCCAGGTCTGCCCGAAATGTTTTATAGGGAAGTGCAAGAGTTGCGTGGTAGAGAAAAAACCTCCATGTTTCAAAAACAACATCGTTGTTAACCCCACTATGAATAGAAATTTCAACTCCACTCCTATGAGCCTGGTTAAAATTCCAATAAAAATAGGCAGGCACATGTGCATCCTTATCGATATCCCGATAGTAACCACCAGAAAATGTACTCTCCATATGAAAATAAGCCGTGAGGGGGATGGGAATGAAAGCGAGTAAAAACAAGAATTGTATAATTCGTAGTTTCACAGATAAATTTAATTCAACGCCCTGCTAGCCCCGCCAACTCTTGCAATAGATGCCAATTTTCTAATCGCTCAGCTTGGGCTTTTTGCAGGACCAATGAGGGGGTTCCAGCTTTATCAAATTGTTTTGCAAACCTTCCTTCCGTACGAGCAAATGAAATAAAATCAACAGCTTCTTTTGTTGTTGGATGATGATACCAATCTTGATCAGCATGTGGATTACCTTTAAGAGAGAGCCTCTCTTTAAAACGACTCCCTTTTCTTGGATCATAAACCATGAGTGGAAAAGTACGAGACATCACGGCTAATTTACTCTGATCAAAGGCAGCATTATCGGCAATGCCATGTTCAGGTGGACATGGAGCATAAACATTAACCAAAGCCGGCCCTGGGTATTCATTAGCTTGCATAATGGCACTGTAAAAATGATTTGGAAAAGAACATACAGTTTGCGAAACAAAAACACCAGCATGCATGAGTGCAATATTAGATAATTCTTTTCTGTATTCTTTTTTACCAGGAAAATACTCCCCATGTGTTGCCATTTTTGCATTTTGTGAGAGGAACGTTGCCGTTGAGGCTTGCCCACCCGTATTGGAATACACCTGTGTATCGAGAACAAGAACATTAATATCCATGCCCGACATGAGCATTCTTGAAAGGGACTGAAAACCAATATCAAAAAGGGCACCATCACCACCCACAACCCATATCTTTTTTTTCTGCAAACCCATTTGATCCCAACGTGCCCGTATCCCCATGGCAACTGCACAACTATTTTCAAAAAGAGAATTCGTCCAAGAAACAAGAAACGGATTGTAAGGATAGGTAGATCCAAACACGGTGTTGCACCCAGTTGAAGCCACAATACCTAGACTGTGAGGACCATAAACAAAACCACTAGCCGCGAGCATCATGCGTAGTGCCGTTCCTTCACCACACCCCATGCAACTACCTGCACCCCCTGTATAAAGGAGTGCATCGGGAGACAACATGAAATCTACCAATAGCTTTTCATTGATAAATTCTTTGGATGTAGGAGGAAGTGATTTGAAAAATTTTAAACCATTTTTTGTATCTTCAACTAATTTTTCGTCTTTTTGTACCATTTTTAAAGCTGCATGTTCACCACACACTAAAACGCACTCACCGCACCCCTTACACTTTGTAGGATCAATAGAAATAGTGAACAAACCTGGCTCTAATCCTTTTTTCTCATAGGAAGTCCAGTATTTTGTTGTTTTGACATAGAGTTCTTTTTGTTCGGTGGGGCATGCGGAGAGATCTTTTTCTTTTACAACTTTTGCAAGAAGTGCTGTATCAGGGCACTCAATAACACAAGCCATACAACCAACACATTTATCGGAAATAAAAATTGGAAGCTCAGAAGAAACATAACTAAAATCTCGCAACTCTGCCGTACCTGGTGGTACTAAAGACCGGGCAAGGGCCTCATCTGCCGGTAAACCTTCAGAAGCGGTTTGAGCATTGTAAGGACACACAACATTTTCAATAAATTTATTTTTTTCTAACATGTAACTTGGGTGACCTCTGAATAACCTTTGCGTATATTTTTCATATTGCTCTGAATAATACCTTCCCCTTTATGACCAAAATACTTCTCAAGCGTTTTTTCTACACGTTGAAATAAAACATCTTCCGAAACTTGTGCCCTCTTCATAAACGGGGTCAGTTTTAAAAAGATCCCCAGAATAACAATACCTTGCATCTTAAGAGGGATATCTCGCGTATCAAGAGCCCACACCGTGATTTTTTTCTGTTTAACAATATCTTTTGATTCTTGAGGAATTTTCTCCCACAGAACTTGAAAATTGTGAGGTGATGTCTGAATAAAAATACAGCCTCCTTGCGATAGCCCACGCAAGGTATGGACACTGTAGAGTGCATTAATGTCATTTAATACAAGGAAATCGGCATGATCACACTCACAGTGAACACGAACTTTTTTGGGTGAAATAGTTAGAAAATATTGAGTGGGAAGCCCTCTTTTTTCTGAACCATATTTGGGAAAGGCTTGAACATAAAGCCCAAAAAGATCTGAAACAATACTTGCAATGATTTTGTTTGTTGTGATGGATCCAAAACCTCCGATAGAATGCCCACGCATTGAAAATGTATTCTCGTCACGAACATCCAGAGTGGCTCCCCGTGGAATCGCAAGTTTGTGTTTGATACCCAGAGCAAAGGGTGAAAAGATTTTTCCCTTCACCATTCTCTCAATGACAGCAACAAAATCTTCAGGGCGCACATCACGTCCTCCTAAACCATAAACACCAGAGTAAATATGGGGAAAAGATTTTTGTTTTGAAAAATTGAAAAAGGCAGATTGAATTTCTGAAGTTAAAGGGTTTGCTGCCATAAGAGGAATATCAACGCGCTCTAAAACCGTGATAGCTTCCACATGCTTCAATGCGTTAACAATATCCTCCGCAGGAAAAGGACGATAAGAGGTCACATTGAGAACACCTACTTTTATTTTCCTCAAGCTACGAATGGCATCAACTGTAGCCATGGCCGTTTCCATGGCCGATCCCATACCGACAAGAGCATAGTTCGCATCTTCTAAACGATAGGTCTCTACCACATTATATTTTCTCGCTGTCAAGCGGGTAAATTCATTCATGGCTTTTTTAAGTGTGGACGGGATCTTTTCATAAAAGGCACGCTGCGCCCATTTACCCTTCATGTAACTATCTTGATTTTGAACCACACCACTCATCCATGCTTTTGCCGGATCCATAATGTTCAAGAGTTTTTCGCAAGGCGCTCCTAAAAACTCTTTCATCAATTCTGGTTCAGGAAGAAGTACATTTTCGATTGTGTGTGTTGTTAAAAAGCCATCCTGAATATTCATGAAGGGCGTTGAGGAATCTTCAGCGACACGCCGTGTAATGAGTGCCAAGTCACATGCTTCTTGTGCATTTTTTGCAAAAAGCATTCCCCACCCGCAGTCTGAAACGGCCATCACATCATCGTGACCCGCATGAATATTTAAGGCTTGAGAAGTAAGTGCTCGGGCCCCTATATGAAAAACACAAGGCAATCTTTTTCCTGAAATAGTAAAAAGAACTTCCTTCATCAGCACAAGTCCCTGCCCAGAAGTAAAGTTGGCAACACGCCCCCCTGCTAAAGCAAAACCCTCGCATGATGAAGCAGAACTATGTTCAGATTCAAGTTCAAGAAAAGCTAAAGGTTCTCCCCACAGATTTTTTACACCTTGTGCAAAAGCTACTTGATAACCCTCTCCCATCTCAGTTGAAGGAGTAATAGGATACGCACAAGCCCCCTGCGTTACGTGGGTTTCAACCCATACAACAGCCTGAGCTCCATCTGTTGTTGTTGGAATTCCAGGGTATTTTTTGATTTTCATAAAGAACCAACCTACCCTTTTCTTTATAATTCTCTTCACCACGTAAGAATATGATTTAAATCATAATTTTCCAGCTGATTTACATCATTTTTTTTGCATTTTTTATTAGGTAAAGAGCTGAAAAAGGTGTACAACTGGAGGCCCAAAAGGGATTCTACATAGCTCACAAAGCGAGTGGAGTAGAAAAGGAGGTGGTGGTTATGAAGGTATTTTTAGGTCTCTTTCTTTTTCTCATTTCAGGATATGGATGGTGCGAAGATGATGTCACAAATCTTCCCCCTATCGAAAATATAAGTATCGCTTCAAGTGAAAACAGAGCTGTTGCTGGCGAGTCCGCCGCAGGCGAGACAAACGAAGTTGTGGCAGTTCCAACTTCTCCATTTATTAAAATTAAATTAGGAGAGGCTGAGTTTTCAGGACTCCTAAATGTTCTTTACTCTCACGATCCACAAGCTCTTGATACATTCGCAATAAAAAGAGCAGAATTACAAATCAAGGGAAGTCTCAATCCATCGACCGAGTATACTATCATGATTGATCCGGCAAAAAAATTAGATGCCAACGGTGATAATAAAATACTTCAAGAACTTCGACTGGGTCTTAAGGGAGCACTCTGGGGTTATCCTTTAAAACTAACTCTAGGGCAGGTCAAAATCCCTGTTACTTTGGAGGGATTACAATCTTCATCTGCTTTAGAAACGATTGATCGAGCAACCATTGTAAGAAACACAGGCGATAAACGCGACCAGGGTGTGTTGGTGGATGGGGCTATTAATCCAGCACATCTTAAATATACATTGGGTGTTTTTAATGGCGAAGGTCCCAATGTTAATGATAAAAATGATCATAAAGATGTTGCAGGACGTCTTGTGTGGGAGGTTCCTTACGTACAAGGTTTGAATCTCGGAGCTTCTCTTTATGAAGGAAAACAAGGAGCAAAGAACGTTGATAAAGACAGACAAGGTGTAGAGCTAAGATATGTTCATAATGTGTATCTGGTAAAAGCAGAATACTTAGAAGGCACGAATGATAAAATAGATAGTAACGGATGGTATGGCCTTGTCAGCTATGAGTTAGATGCTTTGGATCAAATTTGGTCCACAAGCTTTTTCAATAAATCACAAGCTGTTGTGCGTTATGAGACCTATGATGCCAATGTTGATGACCGTGCCTCTATGGATACTCTCACTGTGGGGCTCAATCATGCTTTACAAGGAAACAACTCGAAACTCCAAGTAAACTATTTACGCATGGACGGCCGTGGTGGACTAGCTGACGGCGAAGGACTTTCAGTCTTCTATCAAATTAAGTTTTAGATAGACTGAATCAAAACCTTCGAGCATACAAAGCAAGAGTTGCGGCAAAATCTCTGAGATCTTTTTTGCCGGTTGTGAGAGTTATTGTTTCCTTGTAAAGTTCTTTTTGATCAATTTCAATCTCAATTCCATTTAAATAAAGAAACACCAAAGCACAGTGAAGGCCTGTTCTTTTATTTCCATCAACAAATGGGTGGTTTTTTATAATAAAAAATGCATAAGCAGCCGCTTTTTCAAAAAGAGTTTTATGGCGCTCTTCGGAGGCAAAGGACATCGTGGGCTGTGCACAAGCGGATTCTAAAAGACCCTTATCTCTTATACCAGCACTTCCCCCATAAGTTTCAACTTGATACTTATGAATTTCCAATACTTCATCCAAGGTTAAATAACGCAGCATTGCTTACTTGGCCAGTTTTTTGAATGTTAATGAATACTTTTCAGATGTTCTTCTCACAGCCTCTTTAAATTTATGAGAAGGTTCGATAATCAACCTGTGTCCGTCTGTTACAACATCGAGCTCTGTTTTAGGTGTTATTTTAAGAAGTTGAAGGATGGGTTTCTCAAGGGTAATCCCAAAAGAATTTCCTATTTTTATGAGTTTCTTTTTCATATTTATTCTCCTATGTTATAACATAATAATAACATAATTATTACTATATTAAAGGATTATTTTAGATGGGCACAAACTTCTCTACTCACCCTCTACAAAGTATTCTTGGTGATTCTGTTTATATGTGGCAATGGTATTTTTGAGAGATGAAACATAAGCATTCCATTTATCTAATGAATAATCATCTGGAAAATGAGTTTTTAAAGCCTCTTGCGCATCTTTTAATTCGCTCTCCAAAGTTGGTTTCACAACATACTTATTTATATCATACTTTTCCTTCAAACAATTGAACACCTCAAACTCTTCTAGTTTATGACCTGTTAAATAATTTGCCCCGTGACTCTTTATTTCTTCTTTATATTGAGTCATATCATTTAGTAGTTTTATTTCTTTTTCTGTATAATCTGGAGAAGATTTTATAAAATCCCATATTTTTGGATTGTATTCTGGATGATATTGAGAGTTTAAATTATAGAAAATAGTTCTAAGATCATGTGCATGCAAAGCACGAGTCAACCCAGGATGGCCTATACGAAAAGTAGGTAAAAATTCTATTCTGGATCCCTCTGCTCTGCCTTTTCTTAAAAAAAAAGTAATAGATGCCTCTTCTACCAAGCTTTCTTCATCCAAGTGTTTCTTGGGAATTGAGAAATCAACAAGAGAGGGACCAAAGTCATTATATAAATATTCAGGTAATAACTCTTCGTCTGTTTGAGGTTCGAAAAAATAATAACTCTCTGCACGCCCTCTCTCTCCACCCAGGTATACAGCATTAACAGCATGTCTTGGTGGCTGAATTGCGTCTATGGTGACTTCAAATAGCGGTATTCTTAATTTACGTGGTGCAGCACCTACTTGATAAATAGGTTTACGCCCTTTTCTATATAACTTTGGTTCATCGGTATATTTTAAAAACATCCATCGGGCAAAATGCCGACATACAAAAGGCGAAGGAGGGCTATCACAATATTCAAATGCATTCGTTGGATCATTAGCAAGAAGAAACTTGATAAATTTTATTTTTGCTTCTCTTTCATTCAAATGGGGCCAAATGGGGTCATTTTCAGGCCAATCTTCAATGACAAAACGATAGAGTGGATCTGAGTATCCAATATTCGGATCATTGAGAATTCTACGTGCTTCTTCAGAATCAACGATGTGCCTCCGTGCCTCTTCAAGACAATCAAAAAGTGTTTTTCTCGTTGATTCAGTAAGATTAGCTGTTTTTAAAAGATTAAAAAACTCTCTTTCACTCAGTCTATTTTGAAAAAAATGGGGTAATGTCTCTTCTATTTTCCTTTCATAATGTGGAGAAGAAGGATCAAAAAAATTAGCTGGGTTTTTATAAATCTCAACTCTTACATTTTCCCTCATATATTTTGAAATAATGGATACTATGCGTGATGAGAGCTCAATTACTTGATAAGTACCAGCTGGAGCACTCTCAAAAAGGGTAACACAGTCATCATTAAGACCTGGGATGCAAATCCCACTTTGGATGCTTGATGCGCTTTTTTCTTCAGCTTCTGAAATAGCCTCACTGAATTGAGATTCTTCTTGTGTTTTGGGTGTCTCTCCATTCTCACTTTCTTGAGCTAAACCAATATCTAAAATGACAATGATAGAGAAGCAAACCAACAAATATGTTTTCATGTCGTCACTTCTAAAATAAGAATGGTGGCGTTGTCGGAAGAGTTTTTGGAATAAGCTTGATCGATAATTTTTTCGCAACTTTCGTGAAGATCAGTTGTTTTGTGTGAGAGAATTTTTTGAAGCTCATCGTTTTTAAGAGCAGCAGTCACACCATCCGTTAAAAAAACAATCTGATCACCCTCTTTTAAACTTCTCTCACTTGTAAAAACTGTTTCAATCTTTTCTCGAAGTCCTAAAACTGTAAGCGGAATATTAATTTCGCTTCGCGCAGGAACAATTCTTTTATCATGGGCATAAGTGTCATTATGATTTAATTGTTGTAAATATCCATCACGAAAAAAATAGGCCCGAGAATTTCCTACCCCTCCAAAAACAATTTTGTTCTTTTGTATAAAGCAGCCTATCAGGGTTGAGCCCATCAATTCTTTTCCAAACTCCTCAATTCCTTCTTGAAAAATTCTTTCATTGGTCAGCATCAGACTTATTCTCATAATATTTTCAAAACTTGTTAATTCTTCTTTGCGCTCAAAGGCCCACGTTGCTTCTTTATTTTGGGTCATGGATTCTAAAAATTCTGCAACATAAAAACAGCTTCGTTTGGCTGCCTCGTTACCCAGCCCAACACCGCCCATACCATCGGCTACCACATATATCTTTTGGTCTGAATCAGCATAATAGGCATCTTCATTAAACTGTCGCTCTCCTTCGTGAGATACAGCTGACCATATAATTTTCATTTTCTATATTTCCTTAGTTTATCTTGTGATTTTTTCACAAACTCGCTCGATGGATCAAAAGTATTAATGACGCCACGCCACAGACGGATGGCGCCCTCAATATCTCCCTGACTTTCTGTAATCAGAGCTTCATAATATTGCTTCTTCGCATGAGCTGTTAATTCTTTATCTAGGACACTCACCTTTCTCTCTACTTCTTCTTTTTGTTGTCTCAAGGCGAACGTTACATCCGGCATCTTCTGCACGACAGAATCATACTGATTTTTAAGATCTGCTAAATCATTAACTGTTGGCTCACTTGCCAAAACCCTTCCTTTAGGAAAAAGAAGTTCAAATTTTTGATCAAGCCCTTCAATCATGCCTGCATAAGAACTAAAAATTTGTGCCCCAGCCTCTTCAATATTTTTGCGGGCCTCTCTACGATAGTTTTCAAAAGCACTTCCTTCATATCTTAAAACTTTTTCGTAAATCTCAATAGCCTTGATTAAATTGCCATTTTGCTTAAAGGTGCTGGCTTGTGAGAGGTAGTTTTTAACTTGATTGATGTGAGCTTCACGAACCTTTTTTTGTACCGCTTGTTCTTTATTTTCTTCAACTATTCCAAGAAGAATTTTTTTCATTTCCTTTGCTTTATTAATAGCTTCTGGAAAAATATCCCCTGTTGGATCATAAGAAATAGCTTTATTAAGGGCATCTAAGGCTCCACTGACATTCCTATTTTGAATATGCCGCTCAGCCGCAGTCACCTCAAAGGCAATAAGCTCACGGGCCTTTCTTTTGGCCGAATCTTCCTGTTGTTTTTGTTTACTTTGAAGAACATTTCTTTCATGAAACATTTTTTTAGCTTGCTCAAGAAGATTGTTAGCCTTCTCATAATCTCCCACCTGATTTTGAAGATCTTGCAAAATATGAATGGCAGTTAAAAACTCTCCCACATTCATGAGGCGTAATGCTTCTTCCGTTTTTTCTACAATTTTTGCTTTATCACTGGCAGAAAGTGATTCAAATTTTTTCCCTTGTACTTGGGTATCCCCACTTGCTGGTTTTGGACCTTTTTGTGATTTATCTTCATACATAAAATAAAGAGAGGCTGCTAAAAGTATAATGATAGAGGTCAAAACATAGAGAAGTTTTTTGGACTTACCACGAGGTTTTGTAAGCCCAACGACATCAGCCGAGGGTATAAAGGGTGCTCCACCTGTTACAGGAAGCGAAGGAATAACATCCAGATCAGAATTTCTTTTTTCTGAATAAAATCTTTTATCAATGATTTTAAATTGAAATTCATGGTCTCCAACTCGAATTTTATCTCCACTTTTTAGGGCATGTTTTTGAATGTGCCGATCGTTTACAAAAGTACCGTTACCACTCGACAAATCCTCAATAACAAATTGATTTTCCTCAAAAATAATGTGGCAATGATGCCTGGAAAGATTATCGTCTTCAAAATGAAGAGAGTTCCCCGTTGCTCGACCGATTGTAAACTTAGAGTGTTGAGATATTTCTTTTTTGATACCGCTTTGTACGGACTCTAAAATACCGATTCTATCTGTTTTTTTGACCTGTGTAGAACCGGTTTCTTCTCCTCTAAAGCTCATAGGTGTCACTGAAAAATCATGTGCATCGATATTTTCATGGGTTACAGGCACCTCTACTTCTTCTTCCACGAGACCAGAAACTTGAATTTCAATATGAAAGGGGGGAATACTAAAAGAATCGCCTGATTTTAATTCAACCCTGTCTTTGGCCTCATTTTGAAAAATAATTTTTCCAAGAGAACTTAAATTTTCAACAACAACTTTTTCTTCATGCACACTCATGCGAGCATGGTGACGAGAAATATGAGGTGCATCTAAAACAACATCGTTATCAGGTGCACGACCAAACGTTAAAGGTAACTTTTCAAAACTACCTTTGAAAAATACTTCCTCGTTTTTTGTAATAATAAGATCTATCTTCATTTAATAATGACCCTTTGTTTCTCGAGCAAGCCGTGTTTGTATTTCTTGAATATATTGTTTTGAATCAAAATAATATTTTTGATAATGCCTGGACTCTGGATAAAAATCTAAAATCTGCACAATACGTTCAAACTCACGCAAAGCTTCGGTATATTGAAGCGCTCGCAAATAAATACTACCCATATTCACACGTGTCTCTATTTCACGATCCAAATTATCAAAACTTTTTTTCAAATAAATATTGGCTAACTCATGACGAGGAAAAAGCCCCAAACAACCTCGAAAATGTTCAATAGCCCGCTCATAATTGCCAGCAAAAAATTCACGATAACCCTTATGGTAGAGAACGTAAGCGGCATCACGATTCTCTGGCGTAACTTCACCCTCTCTTTCTATCTCCTCGCGTGTGGGCGCAAAAACGGAAAGCTGTGGAAGTGGTGTTTGGGCAGAGGGTTCACGCTCGGGGAAGGGCAGTTCAGTTTGCGAAAAATAAACCTTAATAAAAATAAGCGTTACGGCTACCACAAAGATAAGAGCCGCAATTGTTTTCCAGTTTTTTTCGTTCTCTTCTTTTTCAGGCGTTTTGATTTGAAGAAATACGTTGTTGGCAATGGCAACCTCAATATTTTCTACAAATTTAAAAACTGTATTGCCCATACTTACAAAATCCCCTGAGCGGATTTCTGATTCAACAACTTTTTGATTATTAATAAAAACGCCATTCTGACTGTTTAAATCTTTCACGACATATCTGTTGTCTTTGAAAAAAATCTGCACGTGATGCCGTGAGGCTTTGAGATCTTTCAAAACGATATCATTGTCAGACTGCCGTCCTATATTAATACTCTTTCCAACAAGTTGATAAGTCGTTCCCTCTTCCGGGCCTGAAACAATGTGAAGTCGTGCCTCATAGCCCTTTGGCTCATGTAATTTCTGTGCATGATCATATCTGATAACTGCGTTTGCCTTCATGGATATTATGGCACCTCATGAGTCGTGAGCACGACGTATTCAATACTTCCACCGTCATTCTTCACATGAGTCATATTAATTTCGATTTTTCTTCCGTCTTGCCTGGTTAAGTGTGCCTTTGTTTGTATTTTTTTCTTCAATAGTTCGAGAACATTATTAAGAAGCCCTTTGTCTTCAATGGCATCAACAATGTTTTGAAATTCACCCTTTCCTTCTGGAATCATAAGAAAGTTTTCAAAACGCGTATTACAAGAAACAATGCGGTTTGAAAAATCAAGAATTCCCACACCATCATGGGCGATTTGAAGTATGGCGAAAAGCTTATCTTTCTCATAGGTGTCTTCACGTAATATACTTTCAGGGTGTGCAGCTCTATTTCTCACACCTTCCAAGGCATGGTTAAAAGCAGAAACTGCTTTTTCTAGTGGAGACCAGGAGGCGGGTAGGTGTATCATTTTTCCTTCAAGCACACCGCTTGATGTCACCTCGTTGTAAAGAAGCTTAAACACATGCTCAATCAAGTAGAAAATGAGCATGGCAAACAAACACCCTAAAAAGAGTGCTGCAAAAAAGGCTTTAGCAAACATAGCCCAAAAGGTGCCTGAGAAAAAATCCATACCTGCCACATTGAGTTCCACCTGGGTAAGTGCAGCAACTATTTTTCTTCCCTCCACAGTTTGCATCATGGGTTTTGAAAAAATCATTCGGGTAGGATTGATCTGTCTTATAATAACGGGTTCAGAACTTTCAACAACGTAGGTCTCTTTTCCTTGTGCATCACGTACAAGTTTTACTTCTCCCAAAGACTCTTTCTGCCACTTTTCTTGTGTGACCATGGCAGTACCTCGACCCATGGGAGCTAAAATATCTCCAACAAGCTTTCCATCTTCAAGAACACGAGGTTTTACAATTCTCACACTGTGCACCCCGTGTATGCCATCAAGATAATCCACATTGAGTCTACTTATTTGATTTTGAAGAATGGCGCTTTCATTTCTATCTGCAATAAAATTAACGTAGGATAGTCCTCGCGTTATAGCTTCTGATTTAAAATATTTTTTCCCTTCTGAAACGGCAGGCCCTAGGGTAAAGAAAACATTAGCAACTAAAAACGTTGCGAAAATAAAACCAAACAGTATCCACAGTGACGTTGCTTTAAGAGCTGTATCAACCTGTGGCTCAATACTGTTTTTGAAAAAAACTTTAAATCTTTCTTTGGAATTTTTTGGTGGTTCTTTCGCACCCACAAATGGAAGTGGGCCTGATGTAGGTTGAAATGCTTGTGCCTCTTCTTGAATAACGCGAACCTCTAAAACAACATCTGAGAGCGAAATAATATCACCGGAACTTAAGACCCTTTCTTTAATCTGAATGCCATTTACAAAAGTTCCATTGGAACTTTGCAGATCAAAAATCTGCAATCCCTCTTGTGACCACGAAATTTTTGCGTGTCGTCGGGATATACCTTGAGCGTTAAGAAGAATATCACACCCGGTCTCACGACCCAAAATGGTAGTACCCTCTTTCAGAACAAATTCTGAAACACCCAAGAGACCATCTCTCACAATAAGCTTTATCATAGAGGTTGAAACTCCAATTTTTGACCTAATTGAATCTTACGTTCCTCAATCGTTCCTGCCGGAAGTTCAATAGCTTTTCGGGCCGCCCCGTAATAAGACGAAAATCGATTGGGTTTAAGACTCGCCTCACAACCAATAATCGTGTTACTTTCATCAATAAAAATAACATCCAAATCATAGTGCATAAAAAAAGTATGAACGCTTTTACAGGGATCAAGAATCATACCCTCGTCTTGTGGCAGTCCCTTTGTCCCCAGCAAACCTTTAAGTCTTGAAAAAAAATTATTAGCTAACCCAGCTTTTTGGGCTAAAATTTTTGAATCCTCTTTTTTTCGAATCCTAAAAAATCTCATTAACCACCAAACCCTTGTTTTAAAATAGCTCCAATATCGGGAAGCACACGCAGAACGAGTGGACCAAAAATGGCTAAAAACACTGCTGGTAAAATAAAGAAAAATAAGGGGAGTAAAACTTTTTGTGCAGCAGCAGCACCAGCCTTTTCAGCTCTCATGAATCTGTCATTACGAATGAGATCAGATTGTGCTCGCAGTACCCTACCAATACTCGCACCCATCTGGTCTGCACTTACAAGTACAGCCACAAATGAAGAAACCTCACTCATGTTAATGCGCCAGGACATGTTCCTCAAAGAATCAGCTCGAGAAACCCCTAATTGAATATCGCGCAAAACGCGTGCCAACTCATCCGTAAAAGGTCCCGCTTTTGCCTTTTCAACCACGCGTTGGATGGCTCCCATAAAATCCAAACCAGCCTCTGTAGAAAGAGTTAAGAGATCCACCATAAAGGGCATGGAACGCCTAATTTCTTGATGGCGCTGCTTCACGCGTGAGCGAAGCCACAAGTCTGGAAAATAAAATCCATAAATAAAAAATAAAAATAAAATAAATGGAGAAAATCCAAAACCGTAGCCAACACTTACAACACCAACAAGCAGCGGTAACCCCACCGCTAAGAGAAGCCTTAAGGCAAAAAGCTCATCGACCGTAATTTCCTCTTCCATCCCAGCGGAAAGAATATGTCTTTTGGCATTTTTTCTATAATTATCGATTTTGAGGTTTTTCACCCACGGAAGCATGAAACGAGTAATAACGGGTAGTGCCAGACGAAAAATAAGCGATGGCGTCTTTCTCTTCTTTGCCTCTCCCAGTTTTTCTTCTGTGTAAATCTCGATTTCGCTTTTCTTAAAAAACTGCAAGGCTAGAAAAAAGACAGACAATCCTATCGCCAATAAAACCAAGTAAATCGTACTCATAACTAAATTTTAAAGGAACTCCCCGATTGATTGGAAAAACACCCAATACCTTGTTTATAATTTTAACATCTTAGGCTAGAGAACACAATTAGATGGGGATAGGACACCTAAGAGGTGTCTACCCCCTACTGCATAAGTCCTTGTAAATATTGGAAATAACAGCTATAAATAACTAGATTCTGGTGAAAAAGTCATGAAAAACTTGGCTCTAGGCACAATTCTGGCTCTGTTCTTATCCCTCTCATGTACGTGGCTCTCCATACCTCGCGATGAAGAAGGAATTGCCCGTCTTGAGCTCTCCAATGGTCTCGAACTTCTCATGAAGGAAGAGAGTCATAAACCACTTGTAGGTGTTCATGCTTTGATCCAGGTAAATTCGGGTCTGCCGTCATCACATGATATTTTAAAATCACAACTTGTAGCAGCTTTATTATCGAAAGGAACCAAAAGCCACCCGACACCACTTGAATTTCAGAAACATTTAGAGACGTTACAGATTTTTTTAGAAATTAAAGTACTTGGACCCACTATTTCACTCTATCTTGAAGCACCTTCCAGGGAACGAGAAAATCTCGTTGCAACACTTATTGAAATTCTTACCGAGTCCCTTCTCGACCCAACTACATTTGCTCAAGTGAAAAAAAATATGATTTTGCGACAAACACTTGTGCCGCTTTCTGTTGAACAAAGTTTTCTTGCTCCTTCTGCAACTTACACATCGCCCTCCATACTTGAAGCTATTTCTCATAACGACATTGTGGCATTATACAAAGAAAAATTCGTTGCTTCTAACACCATTCTCACTCTCATGGGTAATTTTAATGCTAAAAGACTTGCACGGTTTATTAAAAAAAGAACGGGTGGTTTTCAAAAAGGAACAAAATTATCCTTAACACCTTTTCAATTAGATAAAGATCTTGCTCTCTCAGTTTTTCCTAAAAAAGAAAATCAACAGTTGATTAACTTTTCTTTTCTTGGACCAGAGGTAAGTGATATTGAGGCTCCTTCGTTTATCTTAACAACCTTCATACTGGATAGGTTTTTCTCTTTAAAAGCTATTGAAAATAACCTGTCATTTTCACTAGAAACCACCCTTTTACCCGTACACAAAAATCTAGTTTGCACCTTTCATGTAAAAGGACTTTCTGAAGATACACAAAAAATACAAAAACTCTTTTTTGATTCTGCGCAAGAGTTACAACGAGATGGGGTTTCTCAAAAAACCTATGAGGAGGCGCTTGAACTCTTTAAACTAAAATATTTAAGCAAAAATACATACCTGCCCAGTCTGGTCCAAGACTTAAGCTACTGGCATGGGGCGAACGATTATAAAAAAAGAGTTTTGGTCTTAAGTAAAACCTCGATAGAAACACACAAAGGCGTCCAGACAAGCCTTCTAAAATTCTTTAAATCTGAAATCAATTTAACCAATCCCACTCCAAAAACGGCTTTTTCAGTAACGGGAAAAGAGATTGATTTTCGCATCCCAAAAAAAAGAGAAAATCATCTGGAACAATTTAAACTTTCTAATGGAATATCCTTACTTCTTCACACATATAACGATGTCGCCTTTGTTTCTGGCTCCATTTCTTTTAAAGTGGGGGAGGCCCCTGAAAATACTATCGAACTGTATTTAAATTCTCTTCTCGAAGGAACGCTCACCTTTGATACCCGCACATTCAAAAAGGAAATCTTGAGATTGGGGGTCTCGCTACAACCATTTTCAAAGTCAGGGGTTGGCGGATTTTATTTTTCTGTTCTGAAAGACAATTTAGAACCTCTCCTTTTTTTACTTGCCGACACCCTCTTTTCAGCAAAACTTGCTGACGAAGGATTGAATCGTGCTCAAAAAAAAATAGAGATACAAAGCC